>WNEZ01000436.1_pt1 | contig 35124 bp, 27 predicted proteins | sample 5400521 | NCBI WGS metagenome assembly WNEZ01 (sample SAMN13153339, study PRJNA577476) | soil metagenome | isolation source: 120 cm saprolite under Douglas fir tree site 2 hole 1 replicate 1 | place: USA:California | collected 2015-04-18 | reverse complement strand
GGGTCAATCGTAAAATCGAGGATCTGTGCATTCTGCGCGGCATTGGCTGCCGGGGGAGAGGTCAGGACCACGTAGACATCGGCGCCCCGCGCTGCTACCAGGGTCGGACTTTGACCATTGACAAGCAAGGCTTTGTCGATGGAGGCAACCGTTTTCAATTGTTGCTGGCCCGGCAACAGGAGGCCGAGAGCATAACTAGTGGTCGTACTCTGTTTCAACAGGACTGCCAGCTCAATATCGCTGCTGGTGAAGTCGATCAACTGTGCATTGCCGGGGAAGGTGAGCGGGCTGACAAGACTGCTCTGGCCGCCGAGTTGTTTGAGTTGATACAACTTGCCATCCTGGCCCAGGGCATAGGTGATATTCTGGGCCGTAGCAAGGCGCTGGGCGTGCGTGCCGGTACTGCCATCATTGATCGTCGTCACAGTAGATACCGAGGAGCAGGGCAAGACCGTGACCAGAGCGCGCTGGTTGTAGGTATGGATGGCAGCCTTTGCCGTGGTCGTCAGGTCACCTTGCAGCAGGCGAGTAGCCTGGGTGCGTTGGGCATCACTCAATTGACTGCTCAATAAGCCCTGCAACTTTTTCTGAGCAGAGGCAAGATGCTGTAAGGCCAGAGCGGGGTTGCTACTCACCTCGCCTTTGGCTCGGGTGATCAGCGACTGAGCCTGTTGCAACGACTGCGTTACATCAGGGCCAGTAGTAGTGTGTAAGAGTAGATAAGCTGCTCCACATGCCGCTGTTATGAGTAGCAGGATAATCAATCCCAGCGTCGGATAGAACAGGCGGCCACGCTTAGTGCGCAGAGTATGCACGAGAGGCTGTGGTGAAATGACACTCGCAGAGGAGATTGATGGGTTGCTTAATGGGTACAGTGGAGAACCACGATCATCATCCACTTTCGAAATTGCAGGCATAGATGTGCCAGGAGATTGGGGGCCTGATAGAGTATTTGCCTCGTCAGGTTGCTTTATTTGGGAGGTTGGGGATGCAGGTGCATTGTGAGCTTGACGGATCGAGGGAGTAGATAAAGGAGTAGCAGGGGAGCTAGAGACGGGTATGACCGAAGGTGGAGACGAGGGAAAGGTCGGGGCGGAAGGAAGATTTGCCTCTGGTTTGCTGGCCTGTTCCAATGCATTGGCAAATGCCTGTACACTTGCAAAACGCCGCAGCGGGTCTTTGTTGAGAGCCGTCAGCACCACTTGTTCAACGGCAGATGGGATTGTTGGAACCTTTTCCCTCAAAGGTGGTGGAGGAACGGATAGCTGTTGATCGATGATTTCCCACTGGGAACCTCTAAATGGACGTGTACCGCAGAGCCATTCGTACACCGCAATGCCAAGAGCATACTGATCACTGGCCGGTCGTGGCTTGCCTCGGATCTGTTCGGGGGCCATATAAGGGACAGTGCCTGCCATCTCTTGTGTCGTTAGAGAACGCTCAGTATGAGCAACGACCGCAATGCCGAAATCACTAAGCAGCACTTCATTGTTACGCCCCAATAGCATATTCTGGGGCTTCACGTCGCGGTGGATCAGCCTCGTGTCATGGGCATACTGTAGGGCAGAAGTGACTTGCTTGACATAGGGAAGTATGCTCTGAAGTGGTAGGCGCGTTCCCTGGGGGTGGCGCTGGCGTAATGTCCCATTGGGCGCGTAGTCCATCACAAGAAAAGGCGTATTATCCGCAATGCCAAAATCTACTATCTGTATGATATGAGGGTGTTTCAGACGAACAGTTCGTGCCTCATTGAGAAAATCCTTCAGTGTGTCCGGGGTCAGGTGAATCTTCAGCACTTTGACGGCTACTTGTGTCTGGTAATGAATATGTTCACCCAGATAAACTTCACCGAAGTTGCCTGCTCCCAATAGGCGAATAAGACGATAGTCGTCAAGTTGCTGTCCCACGCGATCTGCCATCTTTTAATCCTCCTTGACATTAGGAGGGTTGACGTAAAAGTATTTTCGGAGTCAATCACCCCTAAGCCAGACCAAAGATAGCATCATAATAGAACAGCTACAAGTTAACCGTCAAGTGAAATGCTTCACAAAAGATACAATATTGTCGTTGTTACTTTTATGCAACCTCCTCCCCCGCCGCCAGCACAGCCACAAATCCTTCCCCAGGCCGGTAGTCCGGCGACTGGTGGCGGAAGTACGTATTGTAAAGCTGGGCATAGTGACCACCCTGGCTCATCAACGACTCGTGGCTCCCCTCCTCCACTATGCGGCCGCGTCTCATTACAATGATGCGGTCGGCGTCGCGAATGGTGGATAGTCGATGAGCAATGACGATAGCCGTACGACCCTTCAACACCAGGTCGAGGCCCTCCTGAATCTGCGCCTCGGTCAGCGGGTCAACGCTCGCCGTCGCCTCGTCCAGCACAATGATCGATGGGTCTTGCAGCAGCACACGCCCCAGCGCCACAAGCTGGCGCTGCCCCATCGACAGGGCCCTGCCCGTCTCGCCCACCAGCGTCTGTAAGCCCTCCGGCAGTGCCTCGATCCAGTCTCCGTTGCCAATGCGCGCGGCCACCGCCTCTACCTCCTCCTCCGCCGCGCCCGGTTGAGCGTAACGGATGTTATCTGCGACCGTGCCGGAGAAGAGGAAAGGCACCTGCGGTACAATCCCCAGGCGGCGGTGATAGTCATGCAGGTCGAAAGTGCGGATGTCGCGCCCATCGATCAGCAATTGCCCGCCCTGGAACTCGTAGAAGCGCGCAATGAGCCGCGCCAGGCTAGTCTTCCCCGCGCCTGTGTGTCCCACAATCGCCACCGTCTCGCCCGCTTTGATCGTCAGGCTGAAGTCCGCCAGTACCGTTTGCCTATCGTCATAACTGAAGAACAAATCCTTGAACTCGATGCGACCATCCAGGTGTCCCACTGGCTGGGAGTCAACCTGTGTCACACGTGGTTCAGCGTCCAGCAGGGCAAAGACGCGTTCGCTGGCCGCCAGCCCCAGTTGAAACTGGCTCCAAAACGACGCAATGCTCGTCAGGGGGAACCAGAGCAGGCGAATGCCCTGCACAAAGAGGAACCATTCTCCCGCCGTAATGCTCTTGTCGAGCACGTTTAACCCGCCGAAGTAGACCACAATCACCGTGCCGATATTCGCCACCAGCACCAGCAGCGGAAAGACGCCGTTATAGATGAAGCCCGACCGCACATTCACCTGGTAAGACTGCTCGTTCACCTTTTTGAACTCGTCGTACATATTCTGTTCCTGCCGGAAGTTCTTGGCGACTGTGATGCCGCTGACTACCTCCTGCACATTGGCGTTGACGCGCGCCATCGAGCGCTGCGCCTTCTGTGTGATGCTGCGTGCGATGCGCCGGAATACCAGCGCAATCAGGATGATGAACGGCATGATCGTCGTCGCCAGCAGCGCGAGCCGCAGATTGACCACGAACAGCACACCTGCTACGAGGAAGAACAGCAAGAACTGGCTGAGCAGGTTGAGCGTCAGGGTCACAACCGTGGCAAATTCCTCGGTGTCGGAGGTCACGCGGCTGACGATTTTGCCGGATGGAAACTCATCGTAAAATGACATGTCGCGCGCCGTGACGGAGGCAAAGGCATCTTCGCGCAGGTTCAGCACTACATCACCGACGGAGCGAGCAGTGTACCGCTGGCGAAAGAAGTTGCACGTCCAGGATAGAACACCTGTGACGAGGATGATCCCAATCAGCATGCCCGCCGAAGAAAGCGTCTTTGACGCTACCAGTGTATCGATGCTCTTTGAGATCAAGATCGGAAAAGCTGTGTCCAGCAGCGAGTTCAGGACAATCAGCACCGCGACCACGATCATGATCGGCAACTTGGGCCGGAAGTAGCCGATGATACGGGCAATGAGGGCGCGGTCAGAATAGCTTCGATCGTATGCCTCGGCTTCCAGCCCATCCATGATAAAGCCCACGTGGTTTCCTCCTTGCTATTCGCCGCTGCTGGCAGTGGTAGCCGCTGGCAGTGCGCTATCATAGTGCGCGAAGATACGCCGGTAGGTATCACTACGCTCCAATAGTTCGGCATGTGTGCCCTGGTCGATCAATTCGCCCCGCCGCAGCACCAGTACCTTGTCGGCCCAGCGTATCTGCGAGAGACGATGGGTAATCAGCAGGGTCGTGCGCCCCTGCAAGAGGCGGCGGATCGCCTTCTGGATCTCGTCTTCGGTGGCGCTGTCAATCGCGCTGGTCGAGTCGTCCAGGATGAGGATGCGCGGATCGGTGAGCAGGGCGCGCGCAATGGCGACGCGCTGCCGTTGTCCGCCAGAAAGGGTTACACCGCGCTCGCCAATCAGTGTGTCGTAACCATCCTTGAAGCTCAGGATGAAGTCGTACGCCTGGGCATCTTTCGCTGCCTGCTCAATCGCCGCCTCGTCCGCCCGCTGTCCCAGTCCATAGGCGATATTCTCCCTGATGGAGCGCGAGAAGAGGAAGATATCCTGCTCGATGGTCGAAACCTGCGAGCGCAGCGCATCCAGGCTCCACTCGCGCACATCGACGCCGTCAACCAGGATGCGCCCTTCATCGACATCATAAATGCGATTGACCAGCTTCGTAAGCGTGCTCTTGCCGGCCCCTGTCTGTCCCACGATGGCGATAGTCTGCCCTGGCTCTGCGTGGAATGAGAGGTTCTTCAGCACAGGGGTGCTGCCATAGCTGAATGTGACGTTCTCGAACACGATGTCGCCGCGCATTCCTGTATCGCCCCCACGATACCCCGCCTCGTTCTCGTCCAGTTCCGTCTCCTCCTTCAAGATTGCCAGGATGCGCTCCGACCCCGCCACGCCCAACTGCACCAGGCTGAAGGTCCAGTAGGAGATGAAGGCAGGAAAATGCAGTGCCACCATCAGGCCCATGTAAGCTATCAGGCTGCCGACTGAAAGCTGGTTGTGTACTACCAGGTAAAGACCATGCAAGAAGGCTCCCACGGTGGCAATCGAGAGCAGCAGCGGCGGCAGGTACCATGCCTGCACATAACCATTCTGTACGTAGTAATCGCGATAGCGACCCGCGTTCACGTCAAATTTCGTGCGTTCCTGGCTTTCCTGGGCAGTGGCTTTTACCACCTCGATGCCGCTAACTGCTTCGGTCAGCCCGGCGTTCATCTCGCCAAACTGTTCGCGCATCTGGTCGGACACCGGGTTGAGTTTGCGCGAGTAATCCCACAGCGCCACCAGGAACCCCGCCGTGAAGAGCAGCGGCGCGAGCAAAAGCTGTGGCGAGATGAACCCGATGAAGGTGATAGTAATAACCAGGCTTGAGAACGAATCGAAAATGGCATCAAAGCCTGGGACTACCATGTTGCTCAACTGGCTCATATCGTTGGCAGCTCGTGCCATGATATCCCCGACGCGCTGCCGGTTATGAAAGGTCTGGCTCTTGCCCAGCAGGCTCGTATATAGCTCGGCGCGAGCATCGCGCGCAAAACGCTTGCCCAGCAGCTCGGGAAAGAAGCGGGCGCTCAAATCGGTGCATCCAGCTACCAGCACCACCGCCAGAAGAATGAGCGAAATTTTCAGGAGTTGATCATGGGCCGCTGTACCTGCCAGCACAGCATTAAAGGCCATTCCTGTCAGTACGGGGATGGCCGAGAACAAGATATTTACCAGGATCGCAGCCAGCATGAAACTGATAGCAAGATGTTTATACCGTAACAGGTGAGAGATAATCCAGCGCACAGGGCTGGATTGATTGTAGTAATACTCGTCGGCAACAGTAAATTCTCGCTTGATCAAGAGGACCTCCAGCGGGTGCCAAAGACAAACAAAACCCGTTGTTAGCGGGTAACATTATCATAACATACTATTCTTGACGTCTTGTGTCAGTATTCTAACCTTTAGCAAGGTTCAATTCATGTTTCAGTGTACAAATGAACTTTTTCTATTCTCGTTCATTTGTTCTTACTTTGTCAAGATGGAAGATGGGGCAGCCCTCATTCTCAAAAAAAGTGGGTACCCATGAGGGGTACCCGCATACTACAGGCATTGAGACGTGTATATCAATGTTCGTCCTACGACACAGCAGGCTCGCGCCTCTGTTCAAGCTGCTTCAGCCACATACCTGCCTTCACCAGAAGTATACCAAAGCTCACGATCATGTGTTGCCCTGTCCGCTGCCGGGGAAGACCGGCCAGCATACGACTTCGTTCCACCTCGCGCCGGAGTTCCTCGTGACGCGCTACCACCAACTTCTCGTAGATGTACATGTTAGGATCCATCAGCTTTCTCCTATCTCGTACTAGTTCATCTCGTCGTCTATTCAAAGTATAACATGATAAGAGGTTATAACCTGTCCTGATTAAGGCGAATTACTCTCGATCTCTCATAAACTCCCTAAAACATGCTATAATCTATCCTGATTAGAGACGAATTTTTGGGAAAAGGGAAACTGCCATGTACCATCCAACCACGCGCGTGCTGACCGTGCTGGAACTGCTGCAATCCCACCGGCAGATAAGCGGGCCAAAGCTGGCCGAGCGCCTGGAAGTCGATATCCGCAGCGTGCGCCGCTACATCACCATGCTGCAGGACCTCGGCATTCCCATCGAGGCCGAGCGCGGGCGCTATGGCACCTATCGCCTGCGTCCCGGCTTCAAGCTGCCGCCATTGATGTTTACTGAAGACGAGGCGCTTGCGCTCACTCTCGGGCTGCTGGCGGCCAGGCGGCTCGGACTAACCGTAACTGCGCCAGCCGTCGAAGGCGCCCTCGCCAAAATCGACCGCGTGCTGCCTGCAGCTCTGCGTGAACGCGTGCAGGCCGTCCAGCAAACGCTTGTCCTCGACCTCATCTCGCCTGATAATTACGTGTCCTCTCCAGGAGGCTCGATGGTCCTCACGTTTGGCACCGCCGCCCAACACGAACGGCGTATCTGGATGCGCTACCGCTCAGGCAACACTGAAGAGACCGAACGTGCTGTCGATCCATATGGCCTGGTCTATCATGTAGGACTCTGGTACGCGGTCGGCCACTGCCACCTGCGCGATGGCCTGCGCGTATTCCGCCTCGATCGCGTGCAGCAGGCCGAGCTGCTTGACGACGAATTCACACGCCCGCCCAACTTCGACACCCTGGGCTACCTCATGCGTACACTCGCCACCATGCCGGGCACCTGGAGAGTAGAGGTCCTACTTGAAACGACCCTGGAGGAAGCGCGACATCGCGTACCCGCCGCCCTTGCCACGCTGGAAGAGGCCCCCAATGGCGTCGTCTTGCGTTGCTATGTGCAGACCCTCGAATGGATAGCGCATTTTCTCGTTGGCCTGCGTCTCCCTCTGGTTGTGCGCGAGCCTCCTGCATTGCGCGAGACCCTCAAACAGGTCGCGGCAGAAATCGTGCAGTTGGCAGAACGGGTGGAAATGTAGTAGGTCCCCGATTTATCGAGGGACCATCCCTTGCGGGTGCCAGGTTTCCCGCTCAATCGATTATAGCGGATTAATTTGTTAAAGTGCATTATCCATGGGGAGTCGTCACACCGCCTTGATCTCCCCGCTGGCCAACTGGCTCTGGATCAACCTGGCATAGTACCCATTGCGCTGGAGCAGTTCCTGGTGCGAGCCCCGCTCTACAATCATGCCCTGGTCGATCACCAGGATCACATCCGCGTTGCGAATCGTGCTCAGGCGGTGCGCAATGATGATCTGTGTGCATGGCAGCGAGCGCAGGTTCTGCTCTATTGCTTGTTCAGTCACCACATCCAGGGCGCTGGTAGCCTCGTCGAGTAGTAAGATTACCGGCGCGGTAGCAAGCGCACGTGCAAGGGCCAATCGCTGGCGTTGACCCCCTGAGAGCGCGCTGCCGCCTTCAGAGACAAAGGTCTCGTACTCCATCGGCATCTGCATGATGTCGTCGTGAATGGCGGCCATCTTCGCTGCCTTGATGACGCGCGCCATGTCCATCGCAGGATCGTTGAGCGCGATGTTTTCACGGATCGACCCGTTGAAGACGCTCGACCCCTGCACCACCACGCCAAATTGTGAGCGCACGGCCTGGTAGTTCAACGTGCGCAGCGGGATACTATCGTACACAATCTCGCCTTTCGTCGGCAGGTACATTCCCAGCAGCAGGTTGCCCAGCGTGCTCTTGCCCGATCCTGTTCGTCCCACAATGGCCACCTTTTGTCCCGGCGCGATGTTCACTGAAATGTCCTGTAGGACAGGAGGCGAATTCGAGTCACAGGCCATCCTGCACCACATACCAGTACTTTGACGATGCTCATTGCGCTTTCATGACACTTTCCCCTTAGACTGGTACCAGAGAGGGCACGGGCTCGTCAATTGGAGGGGGTGGTCCAAACCCCTGTTGGAGGGCCTTTGAGTTATGAAATGCTCTCAAGAGGAGAAACATCTTGACAAAGCTTAAAGGAAAAGTCGCCGTCATCACAGGCGGCAACAGCGGCATCGGCCTCGCCACGGCCCGGCGCTTCGTCTCAGAAGGCGCGTACGTCTACATCACCGGTCGCCGTCAAAGCGAACTGGATGCAGCAGTACGACAGATCGGGAAGAACGTGACCGCGGTTCAGGGGGATGTCTCCCGTCTCGCGGATCTTGATCGCCTGTATGCCACGGTGAAGCAGCAGCATGGCCGCATCGATATCGTCTTCGCCAACGCCGGTCTTGGGGAATTCTCCTCATTGGGGGAAATTTCTGAAGCTCACTTTGACAAAACGTTCAACGTCAATGTGAAGGGGCTGCTCTTCACGGTACAAAAGGCGCTTCCGCTCTTGCAAGACGGCGGGTCGATCATTTTGAACGCTTCGAATGCCTCGATCAAAGTGCTACCTGGGTTCAGTGTGTACAGCGCCACCAAAGCAGCTATACGCTCCTTCGCGCGCAGTTGGACCCTGGACCTGAAATCCCGCAAGATCCGCGTCAACGCCGTCAGCCCTGGTTCGACCAACACACCGGGACTCAGTGGCTTAGGACAGACTGAGGAGCAGATTGAGCAGATCTTGAGGTCAATGGAGGCCACCATCCCGCTGGGGCGGTTGGGCGATCCTGACGAAATCGCCAAAGCGGTCGTGTTCCTCGCCTCGGATGACAGCAGTTTTATTACCGGGACCGAACTGTTTGTCGATGGGGGTCAGGCACAGATCTAAGGAATCCTGCTCGTGGGCGCCTCATCGAGACGTCCACGATACAGTTCATACGGCTCGCAACGCCGGCAAGCGGGGACTTCCTGACCCTCTATAACGAAAGAGAAAGAGAAAAAACATGGCTGCACACCCATTAAGACTTGGATATAAGGCATCGGCGGAACAATTCGGTCCGCGCCAGCTTCTGGAATTTGCGACGGAAGCCGAGCAGTACGGATTTGATAGCGTCTGGATCAGCGATCATTTCCAGCCGTGGCGACATACCAACGGGCACGCACCCTTTGCGCTCTCATGGCTGGGATCGGCAGGCGAGCGCACGAAACGCGTAATTCTGGGCACCAGCGTTTTGACTCCCACGTTCCGCTACCAGCCGGCCATCATCGCACAGGCCTTTGGTACACTGGGAGTACTCTATCCTGGGCGCATGATTCTGGGCGTTGGATCGGGGGAGTCGCTCAACGAAGTCGCGGTCACCGCTTCTGAGTGGCCTTCAACAAAAGAGCGATTGGCGCGGCTGCGCGAAGCCGTGGACCTGATTCGCCGTCTCTGGTCGGAAGATTTGGTGACATATGAGGGCCAATATTACCACACGCTCAAGGCCACGATTTATGATAAGCCTGATCAGCCAGTTCCTATCTATATCAGCGCGGGTGGTCCCGTCGCTGCGAAATTCGCAGGTCGTGCCGGAGATGGCTTCATCTGCACATCCGGCAAAGGCGACGAACTGTACCGCGATCAACTCCTGCCCGCCCTGGAAGAGGGTGCAAAGGCGGCTGGTCGTGATCCTTCCACAATTGAGCACACCATTGAGGTCAAAGTCTCATTTGACACTGACAAAGAGCGAGCGTTGGCCGATACGCGCATCTGGGCAGCACTGGCCCTACCAGCCGAGGAGAAAGTAGGTATCCACGATCCGCGCGAGATGGAGAAACGAGCGCAGGAGGTTGCCGACCAGGCGCACCGCCGCTGGCTCGTCTCAAGCGATCCAGAGGAACACGTAGAGCAGGTTGGGCACTATATCAATCTGGGCTTCACTCACCTGATCTTTCACGCGCCTGGCGACGACCAGTCTCGCTTCATCCGCCTCTATGCCCAGGACATTCTGCCGAGACTGCGCAAACGTTGGGGATAAACTCAATTTCTAATCTCTTGCGCCACTGCGAGTGCCTGCCGTATCAGGCCTGCTGCCAGGTCGACGGAGAAGAGTCCCGTATTGATGAGCAGGTGGTACAGACCCGGCTGGTGTCCATCGGCGCCATAATAGCGCAGCAGGTACGAATCATACTGGTAGTCGCGTTGTTCGATCAACTCGCTAGCTCGCTGGCGATCCACGCGAAAGCGCCTCATCACATTCTCGATACGATAGGGCATCGGCGCGAAGACATAAATATGCAGCGTGCGGGGCGCCCCGTGCAGCAGGAACTGCGAGCCGCGGCCAACGATCAGTGCATTGCCCTGCGTCGCCAGTTCCAGGATCACCTTCTGGGTCAGGTGTAAGTACGCGAGTTCTTTAGATTGCTCTGAAACCTGCGGTGGCTCAAACAGTCTGGAGTAATTGGCAGTAAAGGGACTGCTGCGCTGCAATGCTTCAAAAATCTGCCCCGCGATGCCTGCCGTATATTCATCCTGGCGCGCGGCCTGCTGTACCTGCACCCCTAATCGCCTCGCCACCTCGTCGATGATCTGGTGATCCACGTAGTGGAGTCCGCACTCTCTCGCCACTATGCGCCCGATCTCCACACCGCCACTGCCAAGCTGGCGCGTAATAGTCACAACCACACTGCCCTCGGGAGGTATGCCTGGTGCCAGCGAATCATCGGCCCAGACCGTCTCGGGAAGCACCTGTGTCGCCCCTCGTTCATTCTTCCTCTGCTCTTTTTGCTGCCCTCTTCCACGTAGTAAATTCATCATCAACCGGCCCTCGTTATATCGGAGTATCTCTTTCTGTATCATCCTACAACGCTATGGAATGAAGCGCAAGTAGCAGCAGGAAAGCAAGCTGCAAGCTGCTTCTGCTGCGTGACTCTCCTAATAGATATTCATCGGCAGAAAACCATCTCTATCCAGTACGACTAAAAGCAAAATATGGCGCCATCCGCGTGGGTGAGCCACCGAATGATCACCTGTACCCCCCCTCCTTCTCTGCCTAAAAGGATGACTCGCTCATGATGTGAAGGACCACGGGCAGCGATGGGTATTTGAGCACGCTGGCGATGGCAGCAGCATGCTGGAGAGTGAAATTTCCAGTGAGCTGACCCTTGCCAGGGATGGACCGGTATTCCAGAACTCGAGCATGCCCGTGTTCAACAGGGTATCCAGCGTGGCACGCTCATCGCCACCAAAGTGTGGCACTTCGACCTGGAGAGTGGGCTGGCTGCCAGATGTCAGCTCATGAACGCTCGCATTCTTGAAGCCAAAGGCAGCAAGGCGCTCAGAGAGTATCGCCTCTGTGACACGCAGAGCCGCCGGTGTGGGAGTGCCAGTGCCAGTCGCAGGGACCAGAAGCACGCGCAGGCCACTCTTGAGCGTGGGTGGGGTGAGGCTTGAACAAGCCGTAGCGAACAGGCCAAGGAGGAACAAAAGGAGGAGAGGGATGTTGTGCCGCATCTGTAGACATTCTCCAATCTCGATCAGTGGCGGCTACACACAGAGGTGTGGCCAGGTGACGTTCGACCAGGTGGTTTCGGGGGATGCCGCTTGGGAGAGCACATCCTGTTCTTCAGGAAGAACGCAGCAAGCAAGACTTTTTTGCCTGCTAACTTGACACGTCGAACAGAGCTTACATACAATAAGACATACTGTATTCCAGTGCTATATGTGTTCCCGGGGAGCTTCCTGTGTAGGCAACTGCATGCGCACGCTCAACCTGCATCAACTTGCTACATTTCAATCGGTCGCCAGGCACCGCAGCTACGTACGTGCAGCCAAAGAGCTGCATTTCAGCCAGCCTGCCGTCTCCGCCCAGATGCGCCAGCTCGAAGAATCGCTGGGCATCAGGCTTTTTGAACAAATCGGCCGCAGCACACACCTGACCCAGGCAGGAGAAGAACTCCTTCTCTACTGCGACAAGATTTTCTCCGTCATCGACGAAGCCATGGAGACGATGGAATCTCTTCGCAGTCCAGAGACGGGTCGGCTGAGCGTGGGAGCCGATACCACCGTTGGCACCTATGTCATCCCCGGCCTGCTGGGCAAGTTTCGCCAGATCTTTCCCGAAGTTGAGATAACCCTGGACGTACTGAATCGTGCCACGCTGGTCGACGCGCTCGTCGAGAACCGCGTCGACATGGCGGTTATGGGTACCGTCCCTGCCGAGATTCCCATGGTTATCGAGCCATTCGCGCCCAACGAACTGGTGCTGATTGCCGCGCCCACCCATCGCCTGGCCGGGCGCAAGGAGATCCCCTTCGCGGAACTGGCGCGCGAGCATTTCCTGTTACGTGAGATCGGTTCAGGGACTCGCGCCGCCCTGGAAAGGACCTTCCAGGAGGCAGGCATGCCACTCCAGATCAGCATGCAGGTGGGCAATAACAGCGCCATCAAACAGGGCGTGATCGCTGGCCTTGGTATCGCCCTGATCTCGCGTGTAGCCATCGAACTGGAGTTGGAGACAAAGCGCCTGGTCACCCTCGATGTCGTAGGCTTCCCGGTCATGCGCCAGTGGCGGCTGGTGCATCTCAAAGGCAAGCACCTCTCCGCCACTGCCCGCGCCTTCAAGCTCTTCCTCTTGCAGCACGCGGACCGCCGTGTACGTAGGAAGGGACAGCCCAAGTAAAGAGAGCATGTTATGGATACAACGCTTGACCCTGAGAAGCAGATGATCGTCGCCGAGGTGCGGCGTTTTGTAGATCGTGAAGTCATCCCCGTCGCTCATGACCTCGAGCAGAGTGACACCTACCCTGCCGACCTCGTCGAGAAGCTCAAAAAGCTGGGCATCTTCAGCGCCACCATCCCCGAAGCCTATGGCGGCCTTGGTCTGAACTTTGCCACCTACGCCCGGGTCATCGAAGAGCTTGCGCGCGGCTGGATGAGTCTTGCCGGCGTGGTGAACACGCATATCCTGGTTGCCTACTTGATCCAGGCATATGGCACAGGAGACCAGCGCCAGCGTTTCCTGCCCGCCATGGCCGAGGGCGAAGAGCGCGGCGCAATCTGCCTTTCAGAGGCCAATTCGGGCAGCGACGTCCAGGCCATCACCATGACAGCCCGGCGCGATGGCTCCGACTACGTGCTCAACGGTTCCAAGCTGTGGGTCACCAACGGCGCACGTGCCGCTATCTTCGCCGTGCTCGCTCGCACCGACACCACCGCTCAACCGCCGCACCGTGGCATGAGCCTCTTCCTTGTTGAAAAGGGCATACCTGGCCTGAGTGCCGGCCGTACCTTTGAAAAACTCGGTTATAAAGGCGTCGAGACCGCCGAACTCGTCTTCGATGCCGTGCGCATTCCCGCTGCCAACCTGCTTGGCGGCCGCGAGGGCGAAGGCTTCAAGCATGCCATGAGCGGCCTGGAAGTTGGCCGCATCAATGTCGCGGCCCGCGCCGTGGGCGTTGCCCAGGCCGCTTTCAACGACTCCATCAAGTATGCCCAGCAGCGTCACACCTTCGGCAAACCCATCGCGGAGCACCAGGCCATTCAGATCAAGCTGGCCGACATGGCCACCAGAATCGAGGCTGCCCGCCTGCTCATGCAAAATGCAGCCGCGAAAAAAGACAGCGGCGAGCGCTGCGACCTCGAAGCTGGCATGGCCAAACTCTTCGCCACCGAAATGTGCCAGGAAGTGACCCTGGAGGCCATGCGCATCCATGGCGGCTTCGGCTACACCAAAGACTTCAACGTCGAACGTTACTACCGTGACGCCCCCTTCATGCTCGTCGGCGAAGGCACCAGCGAAATTCAAAAACTGGTGATCGCTCGCCAGTTGTTGCAGAGATATGTGATTGAGTAAAGGCCATCTCATGGAGATATCACTTCAACGAAATTACTGGCCTATCACCGGCTGGCAAGAAGCCTCTCCTCAAGAGCATGGCATGGATCCCTCCGTCTTGGCAAAGCTGGATACCTATGTTGCGGCAGTCCCCCCGCGTATCCATGCCATTCTGGTCGTGCGACACGGTTATCTCGTGTTTGAAAAGTACTACCATGGAGATACGAAAAGCAATTATCAGATGATCCGCTCGGTGACAAAAAGTGTGACCTCGGCCCTCGTAGGTATAGCCCTGCAGCAAGGATACATTCGGAGTCTTGATCAGACGCTGTCGGATTTTTTCCCGCAGTATTTCACTGCTCGGACTGATCCCTGCAAAAAGGAAATCACGCTCCGCCATCTCCTCACCCTGACCCATGGCTTCCTGCCGGATCACGTTGTGGAGAGGATGTACCCACAGAAACCTGCGAGCTATTTAGAAACAGCATTGGAAGAGGCTATGATGCTTGCACCTCCAGGGCAACTGTTTGCCTATAGCTCTATTGGCGTAGAACTCTTATCGATTCTACTTGCACAGCTTACCCACATGAGTCTGATCGATTTCGCAAAGGAACACCTTTTTGAACCGTTAGGGATTGCTACAGACGAACGGGCTGGATTCGTGTGGGAGACCGACAATCAGGGGTATTATCACGGGAGCGGTGGATTGCATTTACTGCCGCGAGACATGGCGAAGTTCGGCTATCTTTACCTCAATAATGGATATTGGGAGGGAAAGCAGCTTATCCCGGCAGACTACGTCAAGACATCAACACAACCACAGAGTACAGGGGGTTTTCCTGAATCTGCCAGATATGGTTATCTCTGGTGGGTCACAGAGCAGCAGGGTCACCGTGCCTACTTTGCAGCCGGTAGAGGTGGGCAGTACATTTACGTCATTCCTGATCTAGACATCGTTATCACCATTTCCTCAACAGTAGGCGAAGGCCCCGGCATTCATCACAAGGATTACATCCTCCCCCTCTTTATCCTACCTGCCATCTTACGTTAACATCCCCAACCCCTACCCCGATACCCCCTCTATCATCCCGCATGATATCATAACCTTATACAGGCCTTCATACAAACCCGGTAATCATATATTTTTACTCAAAAATGTACGGGCGACCCTTGCGGTCGCCCTGTTATGGTCGATCCAGAATGGTCGTCCCGTTCTGGCCGCTTTGTTGCGGTCACATCGTACCGCCACCCTACAAAGGAGAGACACACACCATGCAATTCGGACGCTGTTACGAAGAATTCGACACCGGCGCAGTCTACAAACACTGGCCGGGCCGCACCATCACCGAATACGACGATACCCTATTCTGCATGCTCACCATGAACCATCAGCCGCTGCACATCGACGCCAACTACGCTGAGAACACCCCTTTCAAGCAGCGCCTCGTCGTCGGCCCGCTCATCTTCAGCATCGCACTCGGCATGAGCGTCGCGGACGTGAGCGGCAAAGCCATCGCCAACCTCGAATTCGAAAACGTCAAACACCTCGGCCCTACCTTTCACGGCGACACCATCTACGCCGAAACCAAAGTGCTCGACAAACAGCTTTCGCGCAGCAAACCCGATCGCGGCATCGTCACCGTCGAAACCATCGCCTACAACCAGCGCGGCGAAAATGTACTCTCCTTCAAACGCCGCGTAATGGTCCCCACCAGAGCCTACGACGAAAACCAACAGCGCCTCTGGGACGAAAAAATGTCCAGGGCTCGCACACCTAAGGAACTATAAGGAGCACGCCATGCGCTTGAGACGATCCGAATTATCGACCCCTGCCAGCAGCGAACGCATGATAGAGAAGGCCGCCGCGAGCAGTGCTGACCTGGTCTTTCTCGACCTCGAAGACTCCGTTTCTCCCAACGAGAAAGTAGGAGCAAGAACAAAGGTCATCAACGCGCTCAAAACGCTGGACTGGGGCAAGAAAACGCGCGCCGTCCGCGTCAACGACCTGGAGACCGAGTACGCTTACCAGGACATCATCTCTATCGTCGAAGAGGCCGGAGAATACCTCGACATCCTCATCGTCCCCAAAGTGAAATCGGCGCGGGATGTCTGGTGGGTGGATGTGCTTCTCTCGCAAATCGAGAAGCGCCTGCAGCGAACCCGGCGCATTGGCCTCGAAGTGCTCATAGAAGAGGTAGCAGCCATGACCAACGTGGAGGAGATAGCGCGTTCCAGCCCGCGCCTGGAAGCTTTGATCTTCGGCCCCGCCGACTACAGCGCCTCGCAGGGCATCGACTCCCGCTTCATCGGCAACGACCTCGATACCTACCCCGGCGACCTTTGGCACTACGCCCGTAACAAGGTCATCATTGCCGCCCGCGCGGCTGGCATTGCTGCCATCGATGGCCCATACCTCGACTTCAAGAATCCCGACGGCTATCGCAGGGAGTGTGTGCGCTCGAAAGTCCTGGGCATGATCGGAAAATGGGCCATCCACCCTGGCCAGATCGACATAGCAAACCAGGTTTTTTCTCCATCGCCTGAAGATGTCGCTCGCGCTCGCAAGCTGGATGCGATCTATAAAGAAGCGCAAGAAAAAGGCCTGGGAGCGGTCGCGTTTGAAGGCAAGCTGGTCGACATGGCGGTGATCAGAAACGCGCGCAACATCATCCAGCAAGCTGACCTCATCGGCATGTAAACTTGTCGACTTCGGTATTCTAACCGCCGTCGGAGAAGGATGAGCCTGGAGCAATTGCCTCGCTACTTCCTTCGCCTGGTACCGGCTGGCTCGTGCTGCCCACGCTCTTGCCTTCTATCAGTAACAAAGCGCTCAAAGCGCTTGCCACGGCCAGCGCGGCGGCGATGAGCATGACCACGCGAAAACCGGCTACAAACGATTCAGCGATGGCTAGCCCCAGCGCTGCATGCACAGAGCCGCTCGCTCCGGCTGGTATCACTATTCCCACCAGCTTGCTGCGCTGTATGTCAATCATATGCAATACTGCCGATGGTATGTTCAATCCCGCCAGGTGGCTATCGAGGCTGCCATTGAAGACGCTCAAGATCACAATGCCCAACACCGCGATAGCCAGTAATCCCGCTGCTCGCGAAACAGCATTGTTGACGCCCGAGGCGATGCCGGCGCGGTGGGCGTCCACTGCTCCCATCACCGCCGTTGTCAGCGGCGCAACGCTGATCGCCATACCCAGCCCCAGCACCGTTACCGCCGGGAAAAAGGTCGTCCAGTAACTGCCCCCAATACCTGGCACGGCAAAGAGGGCAAAGCCGGTGGCAGCTATGAGTGGACCAACCACCAGCGGCAATTTCGCGCCATAGCGAGCCACCAGCCCTCCCGACCAGCGCGAGAGCAGGAACATCAACAGAATGAGCGGCAGGTTGGCCGCGCCCGCGGCTGTGGGCGTGTAGCCCTGCACGCGAATGAGATTGAAGGGAACGAAAAACAGGGCGCCTCCCAGCGCCGCGTAGAGCAGCAGCGTCAGCAGATTGGCCCCGCTAAAGGTCTTTGAGCGAAACAGGCTGAGCGGCAGCATCGGTGTAGCGTTGCGAGCCTCAACAAAGAGAAACGCGATAACCGCGGCCACGCCTACTACCAGGGCGCTCAGTACTAATGGGTGCCCCAGTCCCAGGTCGCTGGACTCTATCAACCCGTAGACGATTGCCCCTAGACCAAGGGTTGCCAGCAGAGCGCCCCACCAGTCCAGCGATGCTCGATCTTCTTCATCGCGGCTCTCCGGTACGCGCCAGAATAGCAGTCCCAGCACAATCACGGCCATCGGGACATTGATAAAAAACACCCAGCGCCAGGAAGCATACTGGACCAGCCAGCCTCCCAGCACCGGACCCAACGCCGAGGTAATAGCCGTAAAGCCGGACCACGTGCCTATTGCTCGCCCGCGCCGTTCCCTGTCGAACGAAGCACTGATAATCGCCAGGCTCCCCGGCACCAGCAATGCGCCTCCTATGCCTTGCACCGCCCGCGCAATGATCAGGAATATCACGTTTGGCGAGAAACCGCATAACACCGAGGCCGCGGCAAAGAGCGCAACCCCTGTGGCAAAGATGCGCCTGCGCCCGAAGGAGTCGCCCAGCGATCCCCCTACCAGGATCAGCGCGGCGAGAAAGAGCGAATATGCCTCCACTACCCACTGTACCTGGGTAGCGCTTGCGTTCAACTCCGTTTGCAGCACCGGTAGCGCTACATTAACGACCGTCCCATCGATGAACGCCATGCTCGATCCAAGGATGGTTGCCGCGAGCACCCACGGTCCAATATCGCTTGCCCTTGGAGCGCATTCAGGGGCCGCCTGGATAACGCCTTCATCGCATGGCGGTTTGATAATATAGCTCACCTCTCGCCTCCCTGGCAACAATGTTTCTTCTCTTAGCTGGCTGATATCTAATAGCAATGTTGAGAAAGGACCTGGCCTTGCGCGTCGGTGACCGTTCCTTCTGCTCTACGACTGCACGGCTTTCTCCTGGCATTGTAGCATCTATCAATGCCGCTTTGCAATTGACACTCTAAGAGCATTGTGTATGAACTATGAGGGCATCAGCGCCTGCTCACTACCATCTTTATCCCATGTTTGGGCCGCAGGGTAATCGATGGCCATGGGGTCACGGGATGCCCTGGCACGAGCGCGCAATGAAACTTCTGCGCCATTGATGCCAGTAGTAAAACTGCCTCCATCATAGCAAAGGAATTGCCAATGCAGAGCCTCGGCCCTCCTCCGAAGGGGAAGTAGGCGTACTTGGGGAGCCTTTTGATCGCCTCGTCCTGCCACCGGCATGGCATAAATGCCTCTGGATCGTCGTAGTAGCGTGGATCACGCTGTACCACCCATTGGCACAAGAGTAACTCAGCGCCAGCCGGAATGGAATATCCACCGATCTCGCACTCATGCACAGCCCTCCGGCTGGTGGCCCAGGCCGGAGGATACAGCCGCATCGATTCCTTGACTACCGCCTCGGTGTATTGCAGTCTGGGCAGGTCCGCGACGGTAGGTGCGCGCCCACCCAGGGCCGTTTGCAGCTCTGCCAGCAGTTCGGCCTCTGCCTCTGGGTGCTGCGCCAGCAGGTACCATGTCCATGAGAGGGCCAGCGCCGTCGTCTCGTGACCGGCCAGGATGAGCGTCATCACCTCGTCGCGCAGTTGCTGGTCGGTCATCTGGCTTCCGTCTTCATCCCGCGCGTCTAAAAGCATCGAGAGCAAGTCTCCTCTATCCTGCCCGCTGGCGCGATGCTGGCGAATGATGCCGTATATGATCTCGTTTAGCTGCTCAACAGCCTTGTGAAAACGTATATGACGAGGCGTTGGAAAATTCTCAGGAATGAGCGCCTGTAGCAGGCTCCCCTGCGAACTCAATTGTTCCATCGCCGCTCCAAGTGCTGTGCCAACCTCTTGAGCATCCCCGCCGATATCTGTGGAGAAGAGCGTCTGCGCTACAATCTCCAGCGTCAGGCGCATCATATCCTGGTGGATATCGTGCATCTCACCGTCTCGCCACGAGGCGAGCATACGCTCCGTATAAGCAACCATTACCTCCCCATAGCTGCTGATCCGTTCCCGGTGAAATGCCGGTTGCGCCAGTCTTCGCTGGCGCCGCCAGAAGTCGCCCTCGCTGGTCAGCAATCCATTGCCAAGGAGCGTTTGCATAGAGCCACCGCCATAACCCTTGGTAAAACTACGATTGCTGTTGACCAATATATGCTGGATATCCTCAGGATTATTGCAAAGGTAGGCTTCTCCTTTGAAAAAGGTCATACGAACGACATCCCCGTGTTTACGAGCACATTCACTCAAAAAGCCAAGTGGATCTCGTATATACTCTGGTATATTGCCGACGAAAAAGTGCCCCCTGGGGCCAGGTGGAAGAAGTGTAGCGACCATGTTAAAGCTCCTTGAAAACTTGCAACGTAATTCTGCGTTCTATACCCAAGTGTAGCTCTCAGCGGGGGCATTATCATCTACCAGAAGGCCTATTGTGGGTTTATTGTAGGTTCAATTCCTTCGCTCGAGCGGTGGCCTCGGTGCGGTTGCGCACGTTGAGCTTGCCGCAGATATTGTGGATATGGGCCTTGACGGTGCCTGGAGCAACAACGAGCTTGCGTGCTATCTCCGAGTTCGAAGCGCCGGTGACCATCAGCCGCAGCACCTCGAGCTCGCGCTCGCTCAGCGGCTCGATCAATGACCGGGCCGTTCCGTCACCCTCTTCCTTTGGCGGCAATGCTGCCCCGGCTCCAAATGTCGCGAGCAACTTGCGTACATAATCTGTTGGAATGCTCAGCGGCGCTGCCAGTTGCCACTTCCGCTGTGCCTGGAGCATTTTTAAGAGCAGGGCCCTCATTGGCATGCCCTCGTCTACAAAGATGCGGACGTAGCCTTCGGGTTCTGCCAGCGACAGGGCCCTTGCCAGTGTAGTTATTGCCTGCGCAGTGCTTCCTCGTGCCTGTAATGCCAGCGCCTGCAGCATCAGAATCTCTATGACGCTTTTCGTGTGTCCATCAGACTCGCTCGATTGCAGCCACGGTTCTAGCAGTTCCAGGGCCTCGTCGGCTCTACCCCTGGCAATGAGCACTCTTGCCATCGTGAGGTGTTCAAGCTCGCGTAAATCCTCTACCTCTTTGCCCGTGCTTAGCCCGTGCTCCTGAGTCCAGCGGGTAGCGCTTGCCAGATCCCCTCTTGCCAATGCCATTCGTGCCTGGTACGCCGCCACATAGGCAATCGTGTGCGGCACGTTGTATTGATGTGCCAGTTGCTCGGCTGCCGCGAGAAAGTGAAGCGCATCTTCTCTATCGCCCTGTGCCTGTTTCACCCGTGCTAAATAAATGTAGCCAACGAGCAACATCTCAGCGATCCCGCCTTGCCTGCACCGCTCAATACCTTCCACCAGGTAGTGTGTTGCAGTGTCCAGTTCGTTCCACTCGTACAGCAGATACGCCATAAACACCTGTACCATCCCCACCGCCGGTAACTGCTCACTCTGCCCGGGTAGGGCGCGCAGGGTTTGCTGGTAGTTCTTCATGGCCTGGTGGAGATGACCTCGCTTTACCTGATCCTCGGCCAGGGTGATGTTGGCAAGCAGTGCCACCAGGATATTGCCTGTCGCCAGCCCCATTTTACTTGCCTCTGTCAGGGCATTATGTGCTGCTGCCATGTCGCCACGAGAACCATATGCGTCGGCGAGGCTCTGAAAGACAAGGCCGCGCCAGATCAGGTTGTCGTCAGCTAGCAGCTCAAAGGCCTGGTGAGCATATTCAATGGTACGGGCCGCCTCTCCCTGGATGGACGCAATAATGGAACGGAGTGCAGCTATCTCGCCCTGTATATTCCACCTATCGGATGCTTCTGTTGGGGAGCCTGGAGAGGTTCCTATCGTCACCCGGCTCAATTCATACTCGGCCTTCTGCAGGTATAGCTCAGCGTTATCCATCTGACCGTTGAGAACGAGGGCGCCGGCGTAGTAGACACAGGTTCTCGGTCGAGACCGCACCAGCTCGTCCGGCAATGCCTCCAGCCAGCGCAATACAGTCATCGCTTCCCCGCGCGTCAGTATCGTCTCGGCGACCTGCTCGATAAGTTGCGCTGTCCGTTGGAAGTCACCTGCGGCCAGCGCGTGGCCTACTGCTTCGGCCGCCAACCCGTTGCGCTCGTACCATTCACTTGCCCTGCGGTGTAGTGAGGATGGTTGATCAGGATGCATCTGCCGCAGGCGCTCGCGCATCACCTCGGCAAAGAGGTGATGGTAGCGATACCAGCACCGCTGGTTGTCCAGGGGAATGACGAACAGGTTAGCCTGCTCCAGGGCCTCTAGCTTCCCCTGCCCGTCTTTTTGACCGGTCACGGCATTGCACAGCGGGCCGCTCAGGCGATCGAGAATTGAGGTCTCTAGCAGGAAGGTCTGGACCTGCTCCGGTTGCTGCTGGAGCACCTCCTCGGCCAGGTAATCGAGAATGTAGCGATGGCTGCCTGTAAAGGCAGCGATGAAAGCAGGAATATCCTGGTGCCCTTGCATTGAGAGTGCCGCCAGTTGCAGCCCGGCAATCCAGCCTTCGGTGTGGTCTTCCAGCGCTGCTATATCCACTGCTGAGAGGTCCATGCCCATCACCCGTTTGAGGAAAACGGCGGCCTCGTCAGGTGTAAAGCGCAGGTCTGCGGTGCGTAGTTCGCTCAACTGCCCACGTGCGCGCAGGCGAGCCAGAGGCAAGGGCGGATCGGCGCGGCTCGCAATGACAAGGTGTACCTGCTGCGGCAGGCGATGGAGCAAGAAAGTCAAGGCTTCATGGATGGCTTGAGTATTGATGACGTGGTAGTCGTCGAGCACGAGTACGCAGTCACGCGGGTAGTCGGCAAGGGCATTGAGGAGTGTAGTCAAAACGGCCTCGATAGGTGCTGGTGGCAGCGCATTGAGCATCATGAAGGCTTGCTCCCCAATGCCCGCCTGTAACGTCTGCAAGGCTGCAATGAAGTAACTCCAGAAAAGCGCCGGGTCATTGTCCCCTTCGTCCAGCGAAACCCATGCCACCGCTAGCGCGTTTCTTCGTGCAGACGCCTGCCATTCACTCAGCAATGTCGTTTTACCGAAGCCAGCAGGCGCAGAAATGAGCGTGAGCTTGCCATCCATGCCCGCGTTCAGCCGCTCAATCAATTGCGAACGTGAAACCAGCTTCGCGTGCGCGGGTGGAATATACAGTTTCGTTGTGAGGAGTGCATTCCTTTGCATGACACTGCTTGAACGATCCATGAACATTCCTTATCTCATCTCATATCCTATTGCCCATCTCATAACCTGTACGTAAGTATATCGCATCTGGTTTGAGCCATGTATTGCTATGTCTTATGTAGTAGACTAAAATTGATACAACAAACGTTTTCGCTTACTCGTGCGTGAAGGCAATAAACAGTCGCAACGAGGTCCCCAATGCAATCAACGGAATGCATGCTGTGCCACCAGCCTGTGCCGCCCGGCAGCTTAAAACTATGTAGAAACTGTAGCACGCATAGTGCCGTGGAAACCCACAATGCTGGCACACTTTGCCCGCCATCCTTGTGGGGAACATCTCGACGGAGCATAATCAAAGCGCTTGCCGGACTATTCGTTGCTGGCGGCGCTATAAGCTGGCTTGAAGCATGCGCCAGCCCTGCTAATGCGCCAGCTCGGTCCGTCCCGCAACCAACCTCAACTCCCTTGCTCGGAGGTACTTCTCCCAGGATAGGAACCACGCTGCTGACCTACTACGGCCAGCCAGATTTTAAGGTGGATCCCATAGCCTGGTCGCCCGATGGATGGCGTATCGCTTCCGGCTATATCGCGGGCTCTTCAAGTGTATTGCAGGTATGGAGCGCCGTTACCGGTGAGACGCTGCTTTCCTGCCGGCATGGTGAAAACGTGTTTGGCGTCGCCTGGTCGCCTGATAGTAAAAGAGTTGCCTCTGGCGGTGGTGACAACCTTGTACGCATATGGGATGCCAGCAGGGATGAAAGCACCATAGGCACGATCCTGCTCACATACAAAGGGCATAGCGATTCGGTGGTTGGCATAGCCTGGTCCCCCGGCGGAAAGCGCGTCGCTTCGGGAAGCACCGATACAACCGTCCAGCTGTGGGATGCCATCACAGGACGCACTCAGCTCATCTATAGAGGGCATACCGGCTCTGTGATTGCCGTGTCCTGGTCCCCTGATGGGAAGCGCCTCGTCTCGGCCAGCGCCGATGCAACCGTCCAGCTGTGGGATGCCATCACAGGGGAGACCCAGCTTATCTACAAGGGGCACTCAGAAGTGGTCTTTGGTGTGGCCTGGTCGCCCGACGGCAGGCGTATCGCCTCGGCCAGCCGCGACAAAACAGTTCAGGTCTGGGACGCCACTACCGGGGCGACTGTGCTCACCTACAGGGGGCATACCTCCCCTGTGACCGATGTCGCCTGGTCGCCCGATGGCAGGCGCATCGCTTCGAGTGGCGGCGATGCAACCGTCCAGGTGTGGGATGCCACCAGCGGCCGACCTCATTTCACCTACGGGCGCCATACCGACGTGGTGTTCGATCTTGCCTGGTCGCCTGATGGAACACGCATCGCATCGGCGAGCGCCGATACGACTGCGCGGGTGTGGCAAGCAGTATAGCGCTGGCCCTGCCAAATAATGGCGTTTAACAAAATAATGCGGCATACGGATGGGCGCTGTAGGTCCCCGATTTATCGAGGGACCGACATTTATGGCGCCCGGGGGCGGGGCAAAACCCACATTCATTTGTTCATCTCCATTATTGCGGTCAGGGTTTACTCCATCCCGCCATGCTGCCATAGTAAATAACCGATGTCTTTGTGACCATTATCCATCGCCACACGCAGCGGCGTCTTACCGTTGAAGTCCTTCGGGTTGACCTGGGCGCCGTGTTCCAACAGCCACTCCGCCATTGCCGTCTGGCCAAAACCGGCAGCTCCATGCAAAGCCGTTTCCTTGCCTTCCCCGGCATTGATGTCAGCGCCATGCGCCAGCAGCAGCTCGGCTATCTCCTTATAACCGTGCAGCGCGGGGTAATACATCACAGGAATATCGTGAGCGCCCAGGGCATGTGCTTGCCCAGGATCAGCCAGCAGCATGGCTGCTACCTGGTCGGTCATACCCAGCATCGCTGCTGTGCAGATATCCAGCGCCGCTCCTCGGGAGAGTAAATACTCCGCGATCTCGCGCTGCCCCGTCTGCGCAGCCGCGCCCAGCGGCGTCTCACCCCACGTAGCCTGCCTATGAACCAGTGCCGGGTACTGTTCCAGCAGCTCTTTTACCCTGGCAAAGTTGCCATGCGACACCCCCACAAATTCATCGATGACCTCCTGCGTCGGCTCCTGTAGCATTGCCATATATACCTCCTGCTCCGATTAATGGAGTAAAACAGATGCAAGCATAGTTTTACCACAGCTTTCGTTGTTGCTGGTTCATCCGTAGGTGCCTCAATGCCAGGGGCATTCTTGGTCTTACCCCGCGTCCGCAGCCAAGTTTACGTCCTCGTCCGAGCCAGTACCGGTGACGACTTGATCAATCAGCCCGATCAAGCGCAGGGCTTCACCCAGGATACAGAGGGCCGCGTTGTGGTCCCGATCCTGAGCAAACTGATAATACGTACAGGTGGGGTTTTGGCAGAGAAAGATGCGATCAGACAGCTCCATGTCTTTCCATTTCCAACCGCAACAATGGCACGTCTTACTTGATGGGAAGAACCGCCCCACTTTGATCACCCGCCCACCGCGCTGTTCGACTTTGCTCGTCAAGAGGGTCAACAATTTCCCTAACGCCGCATCCGAGAACGAGCGGGAGAGGTGCCGATTCTTGAGCAACCCCTTGAGGTTCAAATCCTCAATGCCGACTATCCCATACCAGGAAGCTATCCGTGTGGTGAGCTTGTGGAGCACATCATCTCGCAGACAGGTAATCTGGTAATGAAGCCGTGCGAGCTGTCTGCGGGCTTTCTCCCGGTTTTTTGATCCCAGTTTCCTGCGATGCAGTCGCTTGTTGGCCTGACGCAGCTTTTTGAGTGCCGTTTTGAGGAAGGCTTGGTTCTCGTATTCCTCTCCGGTACTCAACGTTGCCAGCCGGTTCAAGCCGACATCGATGCCGACGGCTGCGGTTCTTTTCTCTGACAGTTCATCAGGAACTTCAACGGTGATACTGATACACCACCAATCAGCAGTTCGGGTCACTCGTGCTCCTGTGATCTTCCCTGTAAAGCGTAGGTTCTCAGCCATATCGACCCATCCGAGCTTCGGTATCCAGGCCCGATGATCACCCAGCTCGAATTGATCATTGGCGAGATAGAAACTGGCCTTGCTTCTCTTCTTGCTCTTGAAGCGAGGGCGGCGAGCCTTGCCTTCAAAGAACGCCGTAAAGGCTTTGCCCAGGTCCAGAAACGGCTGGTCAGAAGCATTCTTGGTCACTTCCCAGGTCCAGGGAAATTGTTCTCGCCGGATCGCATGAAATCGCTTCTTGAGCTTGAGCGCCGTGGGCTTCTCACCTGCTTCATAGTGTCGATTCCACTCGGCCAGCGCCCAGTTCCACACAAATCGTGCTATTCCTGCGGCTTTGGCAAAATACACTTTTTGCTCTTCTGTGGGATGAAGGCGTATTTTGTGAGCTTTGATCATGCCTTCTCGTCCTGACCTTTTGCAGCCGCGCGAATCGCGTTTGTGTGTGAGCGCAAGCCGTGTAAGCGGGCAGAGAACACAGTGACAATGGCAAGCAAATCCCTGACCAGTTCTTCTTGGGGGGAGAAGGACTCACCATTCAGCACGAGAATCTCGGTTCCATGACGCTTACAGAACGCTTCAAACCAGTCATAGCCAAAGCGCAGCAGGCGGTCCTGGGAGCCAATCACCAGCCGTTTGACTTGACCAAGTTCGATGTGCTCAATGATCTGGTTAAAGCCTTTGCGCTTGTAATTGAGAGCAGAGCCAATATCTTCTACCCATTCATCGACTTTCACCCCATGCGAGAGGCAATACGCACGAAGCGCTTCCTTCTGGAGAGCAAGAGCTTTCTTGTGGGAAGGCGAGAACACACGAGCATACGCAATGACTTTCCCTTGCTTGGAGGAAATCAACCCGCGATACTGCAAGTATTGTTCATGGGTGTAGTAGCGGCGATTCGTCGGGCTACGGAAAGCAGGCAGGATGCCCTTGCGATCCCATTTTTGCAAGGTGTTGACGGATTTTCCAATCAGTTTCCCGAATTGTTTCGGTGAATACGTATGCTCCATGCATACATTTTAACCTATCGTCGTAGCTTTTTCAATACTGTTGAATGCTCTTCTATTACCAGAACTGCCACTACACTCTGCATGCCGATTTAGTGGGTGCTCGGAATATCACGATGCGAACGCTCTTGCTCCGACAGGATTGGGGCAAGACGGGGCACTTGTCAGTTGTCCCTGATGCATCGGACAAAGAAGCCAAAGCACTACGTCTGCAAAGATATAGTGAATTGCGGTGGAGTCCAGATGCAAGCTTGTTCCCTTCTAGGGGACGTGGTAACTGACCGATGGAAATTCATTATTCTGCACTGTTATAATATATTTGAGATCATTAGACAGACCGGAGGCGACTGCATGGCTCGCCAGAATCATCGGCGCAGCACGCCCGGGGAAAACCTGCGCATGCTCCTGCATGCCATCCCCTGGCGACTTCTGATAATACTACCTATCTTGATCATTGCCGCCATCCCTGCTTTCACCATCGGTGTGCGCTTGGGAGGACACGTCTTGCCAGGGGTCACGAACATCTTCTATATCCTTGGTGGCCCACCGGCTGGACCTGCTCCTACCCCTTTGCCCCCCTTTCCCAGGATTCTGCCTCAACCAGGCTCATTGCTCTATACCGTCCAGGCAGGCGACTCCTGCGATGAAATCCTCGCCTTCCACATGCGCATGTCCGATGCCGGCCAGATCTTCAGCGACGCCAATCCAAGGACTGTACAGGCGCTCGATGCTGCCATAGGTCAGGATTGCCACAAGTTGCAGCCCGGCATGGTGTTGACCCTCTCGCCGCAGTACCCTCTCCTGGCCTTTGGCGGTGTTGTACTCAAAATAGCAGCGACCTCCCCGCAGCAGGTCTTGCCCACGCCGCTGGTCCACGTTGCTCCAACACAGCAGATTGGTGTTGATTGCTCCAGTGGCTGCCAGCTCACCGTGCGCATCGCGCCTGGTATCCAGGTATACCTGAACGTGCAGACAACCATACCCGTGCGTATTGGTTCCTGGGTTTGGGCGCAGGCGATGTATGGCCGCAAAGCCATCCACGGCTTCGATAACTATCCCTATGTAGATCCTACTGCCTCGCTCAATGGCATGCCCTTGCGCGCCTGCGACCTGCAGGTGGACAACACTCACGATAGCAATTCGCTTTCATGCGATCAGTTGCTTCCAAACACCATCGATGATGACGGCGGCTCGTGGCTCTTTAGCGTCACAGGCCGGGGCGCCCTCGATCACTGGCGCTATCCGCTTCACCTCCCTCCCGGCACGCCTGTCCTGCTCTGGCTCTCCCTCAACAATAACGGCAACCTTGTCTTCCACAAAGGCGACCCCGCGTACCGCTACGACGACAACTCGCACCTGTATGTGAAGATATGAACAACGGGTGTCTCAACTGTCTCAACTGTCCCATTGCTCGCTTTGGCCGTCTAACCTCCGCTTGAGTATAAACCCATTTTCGTGATATATTGGCTTCGGCACATTATCATGCACAAGAAAAATTCGCCACGGTTAGTACCGTGAAGCACAGAGCAACAGGCACTTGCTCCTACTAGGGCGCATGGAGAAGTACATGGCAGGACTGGAGGGCAAAACCCTCGACCGCTATACACTCGAGCGATTGATCGGCAGAGGCGGCATGGCCGATGTCTACGAAGGCTATGACCCATTTTTCCATCGCAGAGTGGCCGTCAAAGTCTTCAAGCGCGAGGACGAAGAACTGCTTCAGCGCTTCATCCGCGAAGCAAACCTCATGGCCTCGCTCAGCAACGAGCATCTCGTGCCCATCTACGGCTCTGGTCAAACCAGTCTCGAGGGCTTCACCCAGTACTACATCGTCATGCCTTTCATGGATGGCGGCACCCTGCGTGCGCGTATTCGCCGCTCTCCCCTCCCCTTTCCCGAGGTGTGCCAGTGCCTGAGGCAGATTGGTGAAGCCCTCGATTACATCCACAGCCAGGGCATTGTCCATCGCGACATTAAATCCTCCAACGTCCTGCTCGACGCCGCTGGGCAGTGTTACCTGGCGGACTTCGGCATCGCCCGCCTGACCACCGATATAACGCGCCTCACCAGCACCGGTGACGTGCTGGGCACGGTAGATTACGTTGCCCCGGAGCTGTTTGAAGCAGACCGCAAAGCCGATGCCCTCAGCGACCTGTACTCCCTCGGCGTCTTACTCTTCGAAATGGTCACCGGGCGCCTTCCCTTCTACGCGGAAAACCAGATCGCCGTCGTGACCATGCATGTCAACAAACGCCCCCCGTCGCCGCGCGTTTTGAACTCGAACGTCACTCCGCAAGTCGAGCGTGTGATGCTCAAAGCCCTGGAGAAGAAGCCCGAACAGCGCTACCAGAGTGCCGCCGAACTGGCCGAAGTCTTCTGCCGCGCCATCAGCGCCACTAACAGGAATGGCATCTCTGAACGTAAAGCCGAATCCCCTACCCCATTTATCGGCGCCAACCGTGCTGCTCCACCACTGATTTTGCGCGCACCGCCCATGCCTGCCCTGCAAGAAGCCCCGCCCGTCTCTCCCACACCAAACTGGGTGAACAGGCCTATCGAGAGCAGTCCCGTGGGCAGGATGCAGCGGAGGCCGAAACCTGCTAACCCTGCGCGGCGGCGCGTTATCGTAATCGCTGTGATAGCTCTGATCGTCCTGGGCATAGCAAGTATACCCTTTTACATCCTGTATGCCAATAGCAGAAACAACCCGGGAGTGACGCCTACTGCCCAGACCACAACAAACAGCGGCACTCAGGTTGCAGGCACGACCCCGAATCCAACACCCAACCTGACGGCCACTGCCCAGGCGGTCGCCACTGCTACAGCCGTGGCCCAGCACAACGCCACCGCCACCGCTATTGCCCGCGCTACCGCCACCGCCCGGGCCCAGGCCAGCGCTACAGCAGGAGTGATCCAGACGGCCACCGCTGGTACACCCGCCTACGAAGACTCGTTGACCGATCCGAACAACCCGAACACCCAGGCCGCGCAGTGGGACCAGAACTCCCATTGTACCTTTGCCCAGGATGGTTACCATGTCACCGAAGGCGTCAATCTCGTCAACCTGCATGGGTGCCGCGAGTCCGCAAACCAGTACTCGGACGCGACCATTTCTGTAGATGTGCGTATTCACAATGGGCACTCCGGCGGCCTCTTCTTCCGCGTCACCCTCGATGCCCTGGGCAACTACAATGGCGGCTACCTGTTTGAGATAGACACTGCAGGTCACTACAAAATCTCTGCCTTCAACTCCAGTCCGCAGCCATTACAGGATTGGACCTTCACTTCTGCCCTTAAGAAGGGCTTTTCCGTGAAGAACACCCTGCAAGTCATAGCACGCGGCAGCAATTTGCTCTTCTACGCCAACAATATATTCCTGGTAGCCATCACCGACTCAACCTACTCGTCGGGCCTGATCGCCTTTCTTGCTACCACCAATGGCACGGATGCCGATATCGTCTACACTAATCTGAAGGTCTACCCATCGGCATAACCTGGCAAGCTTCCCATAGGAGTCCTCACTCGCCTCCAGCCTTCTGCTCACGCGGGGGTACTAATTTGTGCTCAACGGCAAAGGCGGCTGCCTCGCTGCGGCGCGCGAGGCCCAGCTTCTCCAGGATGTGGCTGACGTGATTGCGGGCCGTCTTCTCCGTCACGTACAATGCCTCCGCTATCTGCTTGTTCGTATAGCCACGCGCTACCAGTGCCAGTACCTCACGTTCTCGCTCAGTCAATTCACTGCCGGGAGCCTGCACCTGCAAGCGCTCCATCACCTGCTTCGTCACGTTAGGGTCGAGCAGCGATTGGCCGGCCGCCACCAGGCGCATAGCCCGCAGCAGTTCGGCGCGGCTCACATTCTTCAACAGGTAGCCGCTCGCTCCTGCCATAACCGACGCGGCCACAGCCTCCTCATCTGCATATGAGGTCAGTATCAGGATACGTACATCGGGGTAGTGGCTCTTTATCTCGCGGCAGGCCTCGATGCCGTTCATCTTATCCATACGTACGTCCATCAAGATCAACTCCGGTGCCAGCACGGGCACCTTCGCCAGCGCCTCTACCCCGTTACTGGCCTCGCCAACTACTGCCAGGTCCGCTTCCAGTTCAAACGCGGCGCGCATCCCCAGCCGTACGACCTCGTGATCGTCGACAATCATAACCCGTGTCTTTGACATCCTTGCCTTCCTTCATTTAAGCCGGGATGCACGCCCGTACGCTGACACCCCCGCCTGCTGCCTCCTCGACTTCCAGCGTTCCCCCCAGCTCTTCGGCCCGCTCGCGCATACTGCTCAATCCATGACCGGAATAGATGCGCCGCTGTTTCCCATTGCTGGCGAGGTCATAGCCGTGAGGCAGCTTCTCCAACCCCTTGCCGTTATCACAAACCTCGACCTCTACGCTTCCCTGCTTATAGCGTAGATGGACCTGGACCACCGTGGCGCCGGCGTGTTTATACGCGTTGGTCAGCGCCTCCTGCGTGATGCGGAAGACAGCTGTTCCCACCTGCGCCGTCTTGTGAGCCTTGTGGTGGTCTTCACCTGGCTTTTCCTCGCTGCCTTCCACCGCCAGTTGCACAGGGAGTCCGCTGATCGCCTCGAACTCGTGTACCTGGTTGGTCAGCATTTGGGTCAGCGTCGCCGTGCCACTGATGAGCGGCTTCAGCGTGAACATGTAGTTACGTGTTTCCCATAGGGCCTGTTTCGAGATCGTGACCAGCTTCTCCAGGCGCTGCGTGAGCGGCGAGATCAGTTCTGCATCCTCCTCGGAGGCTTCTTCAATGCGATGAGCCAGGGCTACACATGTCTCGGTATTCAGGCTCAACATATAAATGAGCTGCGCGATGCCGTCGTGTATCTCCCGCGCGATACGCCCGCGCTCGGCTGCTGTAGCCAGTTCAGCCGTCTGTTCTGTCAGGCGCATATTCTCCAACGCAACCACCAGTTGCGCTCCCGCGATAGTCAGAAACTCCTCTTGTCTCTTGTCAAAAGGCATTTGCCGTATGCTCTCCGCCCCCAGTATCATGTACACCTGCCCATCTTTGAAAAACGGCAGGTACAGGCGGGCGATCCGGTAATCATTCCCATCTGCGCCTATATCCAGCGTTTCAAACGTACTCAGTTTTTCACCCGCTTGCACCACCTGCTCGAGCAGCTTCTCGCTCCTATCTGGCGCTGCCGCCTCGACTACCCCTACCTCCACCCGGTTGGCAATTTCCGTCCGGCTCTGCTTATCGCCGTTCGCCCCGTCAACTCCACTGGCAAGCAGCGCTACTACCAGGCGCCCGAAATGTCCACCCTTGCGAATCTGTTCCGCGCTGCGTTGCAGCAGGGTATGCCGGTCGCTGGCGCCCTGTACCAGCGTCTCGCCCACGCTCATCAGCGCTCGCCGCCTGCGTGCGTTGTCTTGCTCTCGCCTCTTGCTGCGCGTATAGCTGCCCAGTAGGATACCCATATAAGCAGCCAGGATGGCCACGACGGGGGCATCCATCAGGGAGCTGATCAAATCCCGCGCAACGAGCGTGTAGTGCGTGTGCAGGAAAAATGGGGGGAAAAAAGCCCCAAGCACCATGAACAGGTCATAGCCAAGCGCTGCCGCTAATCCTCCCCCGTTGCGATACGTGAATGCAGCCACCAGCACCGTTGAGAGTCCGTAGCGGTAGAATGGACTGCCAACACCGAAGGGGGGAGTCCAGAAAGGAGCACTGTAGTACACGACCAGCCCGCAGATGAGCACATCAAGTCCCAGCACGAAAATGTCCCAATAGGGGTTCTGCGTCCGTGCCAGCGGGGTCACAATATCCGCCTCTTCATCCGAGGCTAGCGGCCGGGGACGGCGGCGATTCCACATCATGCCTCGTGGCCGTTGCAGCGAACGAGATTTGTGCCGTTTTTGCAGGGGCAGCCTATCCAACCATGGTAACCGGGGTAGGAACATCTGAAAGACCGGCGTGTACAGCGTCGCCAGTAATGTCTGCACCAGCGTAATCCCAAGGAGCAGCCGCTCGACAATTAACTTGAGGGGTACTGCGTGCAGCGAGACCAGCTCAGGAGAACTCGTCCAGATCCAGGCAAGCGCGTAGAGCCAGAAACTCCAACGCCACACAATGAAGAAGTAAGTGGGAGTGTTGCGCAGCCGGCGCAGTGTCGTCTGCGGTATGGTCCTGAATGTTTTCCTTGCCTGGCTCATGACTTCCTTGCTGCAGTTATCGACAAATCTTCTTCGTAAGTATACTCTATAGTAATTGCTCAACCATAGGTCATTTGACCCATTTCACATAGCGTGGTCCGCTCGAAACACAGAACCTATTAAGAAAGAGTATGTACACTTTTGCTGAGCCTGTCAATGTACTCATCTAAACGAAAAATGAAAAAAAGGCCACAAAAGTGCCTGGCAGCATTGCAAGTACCTCATCTTATTCACCTTTTCAACCACTGGCGGATGATGTTGTGGATGTGGTATGGTATGTATAAGCATTGGATTACCTCCTCTGCAAGTCTGGGAAAGAATAGTAATCTGTACATTCTTTCAAGAACGTAATCTTATGAGGAAGAGGAAACATTTATTGTTGTCCTGGTACAGAAAGGGACGGTTCCAGCCATGAAAAAGGCCGAACGGAAACGCGCATCGTTGCGGGCTAATTTGGGCGATCTCAACCGACCTTTGCGTGTTCGACCTGTACGTGTGATGGGGCGCGAGTGGTGGGCAATTGATCCCGAAGACACCTGGCCTGGTATGGTCATGGACCTGCGCCGGCTGGGCTTCGATTCTATGGCATGGGAGAGCGAGGTACTGGTGCGCGAAGGCTCGCCAGTCTACGAGTCGCGTATGGATGGTCCTGTTATACCGGAGGGGCTGAAGCCCTTTCCGCTTATCCATCCGACCATCCAGATCTACAAGGAGTCGTATTCGCTCAATTATGGAGATATTTCTCCAGATCTACAAGGAGTCGTATTCGCTCAATTATGGAGATATTTCTCCAGACGAATACAACGACGACGAGGATGTAGACGAGGAGGACGAGTTTGAACCCGATGACCTTGACGGCGAGTAGCTGAGCAAGGTCTTTTTATTAGAGAGCAAATCGAGCGCACCCCTTGTCCCTTTTTTGAGGTCGATGCCTGGAAAGGGAGCATGGGGTTTCTGTGTTTTATGCGCGTGGTATACTGCTCTCATAAACGAGCCGGTGGAGGTTTACATGCCCTGGACACTTTCCCGTATCAGATACGCCACTCTCAACGACGCCAGGTCTATCAGCACCATCTACCAGCAGTCAACACAGAGCGCCTATCAAGATTTCATGTCCGAAGCCCCCATCTATTCGCGGCTGCTCGACCGTCTGGAGACTTTCTGGGTACAGAAACTGGCAATCCCACCCAAAAAAGAGCAACGCCTTCTTGTAGCCGAATACGAGGGTCAGGTGCTCGGCTTCGTGGAGATTGGTGCAGCTACCTATCCTGAAGAGGTAGCATCAGAGAGCACGGGGGAACTCCATTTTCTTTTCGTCGCCCCAGATTTCATGGGATGCGGGATTGGGTCTCGCCTCCTGGAACGCGCCACTGAACTTTTACGCGAGGATGGTTATCGCCAAGCCATTCTCTGGGTGTTTAGCGGAAATCTCCAAGCCCGTCGCTTCTATGAACGCCAAGGATGGAGCACGAATGGAGTTGAGCGTCCTGACCCTGCCCTGTCCTTTCTGGAAACTCCCCCTCTCGAAGTCTGTTACACAAAGCCCATGAGCAGCCAGTGAAAGCTTCTTTCTGGCAGGAAAGACACGCCTAGCTTCATCAGGATAATGAGGCAGACGCGACCAGCTTAATTCCAAAATTTACAAATTACTATAAATTCGTCAGTACTGACTCATAAAATTGCTCGTATGTACGACTTCTTTCCCCGTCCGTTATACATTCAGACGTCTCTATTTTGTAACGAAGAGGAAGTATGTATTTATGTATCAACCTCCACAACAACAGCCACCCTGGCAGCCACAACCACACACTGATCCGCCATCCCAACCGCAATGGCAGCAACCGCCAACGCAATATCCACCGCCCTATCAGCAGCAATCTCAGTACTACCCGCCTCCACCGCCGTACTACCAGCCACCGCCAGTGATGTTGGTACAGCCGCCACAGCCAAAGCGTTCGCTCTGGTGGCTCTGGCTCATCGTAGGCATTGTCGTAGCGCTCCTTGGCATGTGTACCTGCGGCTATGTGGTCTCAGCATCGCAACGTCACAGCACAACACCCTCGAGCGTGCAGACGCGATCTACAGTCGCACAGCAAACAGGCACCTGGACAACCATTCAGACCTTTCGCGGCAATGGACAAAAGAAAACGAGCGTTT
>WNEZ01000949.1_pt1 | contig 35132 bp, 21 predicted proteins | sample 5400521 | NCBI WGS metagenome assembly WNEZ01 (sample SAMN13153339, study PRJNA577476) | soil metagenome | isolation source: 120 cm saprolite under Douglas fir tree site 2 hole 1 replicate 1 | place: USA:California | collected 2015-04-18 | reverse complement strand
GGGAGACTTTTCAGGATCCTCAACTCAATGCCCTCGAAGCTCAGGTCAACGTCTCCAACCAGAACTTGAAAGCCGCTGAAGCCCAATACACCCAAGCTCGCGCGCTGCTCCGCTACCATCGGGCCGATCTTTTTCCAACCGTGGGTGCCAACCCGTCCGCAACCCGCAGCAAAACGTCCGCCAACCGCCAGCCGCACAGCCCGACGTTCAACGGCGTTACTGTCAACGACTTTCAGGTTCCTTTCGAATTGTCTTACCAGATCGACGTCTGGGGCCGCGTACGCCGCACCCTTGAGTCCTATCGCGATCAGGCACAAGCCAGCGCAGCCGACCTGGCAACTGTGAACTTGTCTATGCATTCCCAGTTGGCCTTGTTTTACTTCCAGGCCCGCGTGCTCGATGCCGAGGAGCAGCTTCTGAATTCTACCGTCACGCAGTATGAGCAAGCCTTGGAATTGATCGAGAACAGGTTTGCGGGAGGGCTGGCTTCCGATCTCGAGGTCCAACAGGCCAGCACGCAGCTAGAAACAACTCGCGCGCTGGCAATCGATGTTGCAGTTGCCCGCGCGCAGTACGAGCACGCAGTAGCAGTTTTGATTGGCAAACCTCCAGCCTCTTTCAGTCTCGCTCCTCTTCCTCTCACCATGCCTCCTCCACCGATTCCAGTGGGCCTGCCCTCGGAATTGCTGGAGCGGCGACCTGACATCGCAGCCGCCGAGCGCCTCATGGCCTCCGCCAACGCGCAGATTGGGGTCGCCAAGTCCGCTTATTATCCGCTCATCAACTTGGCCGCCCTGGGAGGCTTTGAGAGTGGCTCTGCCATTACATTACTCTCCGGCCCCAGCATTTTGTGGTCGGCCGGGCCATCTGCTCTGTTTACTATCTTCGATGTAGGGAGACGGCGGGCTGCCTCAGACCAGGCCGTCGCTGCGTACGATCAGGCCGTCGCCAACTATCGCCAAACGGTGCTGACGGGCTTCCAGCAGGTCGAGGACAACGTAGCGGCATTGCGGATCCTCGAGCACGAAGCCCAGGTTCAGAACAAAGCAGTCGCGGCAGCTCAGAAATATCTGGAACTCGCCATCACGCGTTACAAGGGCGGCGTCACCAGCTACCTCGAAGTAACAACCGCTGAGAGTGCGGCTCTCTCAGACGAACTCACTTCGGTAAATATTCTCGGCCGCCGCATGGTGGACGCCGTCACGCTTGTTCAGGCACTCGGTGGCGGCTGGGATCGCTCCTCCTTGCCGGCTCGCCCTGAATGCTGTGGCAGACTGACCAGCAATTCAAGGTAGTGCTGCCGTGCCATTCGCAAATGTGCCGTCTCGCTTGAGAGCGGCTTTTCCGTTTTGCTTGCCTCTTCTCCCTGGACATTCCGCGTCCATGATTCTGACACCGTTCCCAATCTACAGACGCGCGGCGTCGGACCCGCAGTTTGAGGAAAATGTACAACCGGCTTAAGTCACTGAAGACATTCGCCTTCTGGGGGGGGCACCTTCAATTCAGTTTGGTATCAAAAATGCCTTTCTATCACACGAGCAGAATTCCGCTGCGATATGAACTTTGAAGAGCGGATCTCTATGAAAGGAGACTTAACTATGTACCGCAAAACGTTCACTGGCATGATCTGCCTGATGCTTTTGGGAACTTTCTTTGTCCCAAAGGGTCAGGCCGACGAATCGAATAAGAAATCGATTGTGACTGTCAACCAATCCATCCAGGTTCCGGGGAAAGTGCTTCCCGCAGGCACCTATGTTTTCAAGCTGCTGGATTCCAACGATCGCACACTCGTCGCAATTTACAACGCTGACGAGTCGCATTTGATTACCACGGTTCAAGGTATTTCGGACTCGCGGGAGCAAACCCCAGACAAACTAATCCTTCAGTTCGAAGAGCGGCCCTCCGGCCAACCAGAAGCCCTAAAGGCGTGGTTCTATCCGGGTGATAACTTCGGCGTTGAGTTTGTTTATCCAACGCAGAAGTAATAAGAAAAAACCCAGGCCCTCGCACCTGGCGCTGTATCCGGCGCCAGGCGTTCCCGGGGCCCGCTCAGGCGGGCCAGCAGCCCCTTGCACTCAGAGCCGCGGCATGAACACATTCGATTCAGTATCCAAAAAATCCGGCGCTGAACAGCCGTAGGGGGCTCACCTGGATGTATATCGCCGCTCGTTTACCTGGAGAGGGCGAGGCTCTTCAGACCTGAGTCATCGAGCTTGGAATCCGCGGATCTCATTTCCCGGAAAAGATGCAAATTGGATGACATCACCACTCCGGGGCTTAGGTGTACAACGGGTGGGAAATGGATCTTGTTGGTGAGGTTGTCGGCCAAGAGTCGCACGGCTAGCTGGCCTTGCCGGTGGGGTTGCTGGTAAATCGACGCGGTGATGGTGCCCTTTTGGAAGTAGGGAGCCATTTCAGCGAACAGGTCGGTAGTGATCAGCTTTACTTTTCCAGCGAGGCCCCGCACACCGAGCGCACGGCACACCGGCAGGCAATTTACCGTGTTTACATAGAGCCCCGCAAGGTTCGGAGTACGGCGCAGGAGGTCGAAAGTTTTTTGGAAGCTTTCATCCTCATCTTCGTGGCCTTCAATGACGCTCACGACCTTCCCGCCATTGCAGTGTTGCGGGAAGGCTTCCGAAAAGCCATCGGTTTTCTTGCGATGATCCTCGGCCATGAGCATGCCCGCAACGACCGCAACCTTCGAACCACGCGGAACGAGCTTGCCCATCAGTTCACCAGCGAGACTGCCATTCAATGACGGTTCCACACAGACGACGCAGGAACGACGGCTCTCGGGGGCATCCGTGGAAACGCAAACCACGCGAATACCTTTTTCTTCTGCCTCGTTAATAAGAGGCGTAAGCTCTTTTGGATTTCCTGCAGTGAGAATAATTCCCTCAACGCCGCTCCCTACAAGCTCCTTGAAGACCTCGGTATCGCCTTCTCCCAGCGCTTGAACAGGCCGGTTTAGGAACCGAATCCCCAGGTGTTCGACGCGCCGGGCTTCTTCCAGGACTCCGCTCCATAGCTGGTCATAAAAAAAGTGAATTTCCCGGGGCATGCACACACCAACTCGAGCGCTGGCTTTGGCAACAGCTAAAGCGCGCGCCGCCAGATTCGGGGTATAGCCGATCTGCCGCGCAACTTGGAGAATGCGCTGGCGCGTGGATTCCCTGATCCCCCCGCGTTCGTGTAAAGCGCGGTCCACGGTTCCAATGGAGACTCTCGCCATCTCGGCGATCAAATGGATTCCGCGTCTCTCTTTAGCCATATTTGACGTCCACACTTCCTTGGGTTCGTGGTTTAGGAAATCCGGCCCCAGCCCGTGACGACAAAGAGCACACCGCTGCTGTGCTGTTAGCACCCAGCAGGCGCTCGACTGACAACACGCTCTATTTTTCGACCACCCTCAATTTCGTCTCGATCAATTCCGTGGAATTCCCGCCGAACATGATTTGAAATGTGCCGGGCTCTACAACACGATGCATATCGCGGTTAATAAACGATAGTTCGTCGGGTCCCAAAAAAAATTCCACGCTGCTAGTTTGCCCGGGATCCAGCGTGATTCGGCGGAACCCGCGCAACTCCTTGATCGGCCGCGTCACGGAGCTGACTTCGTCACGGATGTAGAGCTGTACGACTTCGTCTCCGCGGAGCGAACCGGTATTGGTGACATCAACCGATACCGTCGTCTGACCATGAGGGCCGATGGCGCCGGGGACTGCCTTTGCATTCGAGTACTTGAAAGTCGTGTAGCTCAGACCCCATCCAAATGGAAACAAGGGCTGTGTCGTTGTTCCCAGATACTCTCGCTTCGCTGAAGGTTTTTGATAGTAGTAGTCGGGAATCTGTCCCACGGAGCGCGGCACGGTGATTGGCAGCTTGCCGCCAGGATTGTAATCACCGAAGAAGACATCTGCCGCCGCAGTTCCGCCCTCTTGTCCGAGATACCAGCCATCCAGGATTGCCGGGACGCGCTCGGCAATGTAGTTGATCGAGTTGGGCCGGCCGTGCAACAGCAGTACGACGACCGGCTTGCCCAGAGCAACTATCTCTTTAGCGAGGTCGTCCTGGCTGCCCAGCAAGTCCAGACTGTCCCGGTCCCCAGGATGGTTCACAGCCCAAGCTTCACGCGAAGTCTGTTCGTTTTCTCCCAAAACCAGCAAAATCACGTCCGCTTTTTTTGCGACCTTAACAGCCTCTGTAATGCGCTTGGCATTCAGGGCGGGATCGCCGAGCACCACTTTGTCGGCGTACCAGTCCGGCAAACTTTCGGTGATCTTGCATCCCTCGGAATAGAGAACTTCCGTGTTCCTGGCAACCTTATCCCGTATACCCTGCAAAATGCTGACGCCCCGGCCGGGATTGTCGCTGTATCCGCCAAGGTGAACGTCGGCCGCATTCGGACCGATCACGGCGATTCGTTTGTACTTGGTCTTGTCCAGTGGCAGAAGATGGCTGTCATTCTTGAGCAGAATGATGGCCTCGCGCGCGGACTTCAGGGCCAGTTGCTGATGTTCTGGGCTGTTTGTGATTTTCTCTGCGTTTTCCGGGTCCACGTAGGGATCGTCGAACAATCCAGTGAGGAATTTCACCTGGAGAACATGGGCCACCGCGCGGTCGACAGCGGCTTCCGCAATCTTGCCTTCTCTTACTTGGGTCGCGAGACTTCCGTACGCCTCGAAGAAGGGAAGCTCGATATCCACACCTGCGTCGAGCGCAACTCGGGCGCCCGCTTCGTCATTATCCACTACGTGATGAATCCGCCCAAGTTCGGCGATGCCAAAATAGTCGGAAACGACCATGCCCCGGAATCCCCACTCATGGCGAAGAATGTCGTCCAATAAGTGCTTATTGCTGTGTGAAGGAATTCCATCGATTTCATTGTAAGAAGCCATCACGCTCTGAACGTGGGCCTCTTGCACAGCGGCGGCAAAAGGCTTCAAAAACTGCTCGCGGATGATGCGCTCGGAGTAGTTCCCGGGGGCCACGTTCGTTCCGCCCTCCGGTTGCCCGTGTACCGCAAAATGTTTTGCTGTGGCGATGACGTGAAACTTGTCTATCAAATCTCCCGTTCCCTGAAGGCCGCGTATGGCCGCCACGCCGATGCGCGAAACAAGATAGGGGTCTTCGCCATAGGTTTCCTCGGTGCGGCCCCAGCGAGGATCCCGTGCCAGATCGAGGACCGGCGTTAAGCATTGCTGAGCTCCGCGAGCGCGTGCTTCGACAGCGGTGGCAGAAAAGATTTCTTGAACCAGTCCTGGATCCCAGGTGGAAGCCAGCCCAATTGGTTGCGGATAGGCAGTGCCTCGCAGGGCGGCATGGCCATGAAGGCACTCTTCGTGAAACAACAACGGAATGCCGAGACGTGTGTTGTCCTTCAGCCATCGCTGCACGGTGTTTGTGAACTCAGCCATCTCCCGCGGCCCGCGCTGCACACTGGGACGCGAATACCCCCCCAGTCCATTTTTCAAGGCGACAGCCGCGCGCTCTGGAAGAAAGGTTCCCTTTTCATCGACAAAGAACGCCATCGGATCCTGAGGGAATTGCCGGATCTGCCAGGTACTTCCCAATTGCGCTACTTTCTCTTCCAGCGTCATACGGGAAAGGAGGTCGGCGACACGCTGCTCGACGCTAAGTTTTGGGTCGCGATAGGGCAGGGAGCCTTGCCCTAGCAGGCTGCTGCTCGCCAAGCCGCAAATCGCAAGAAAAACAAGAACCGTCCTTGCGAAGAATCCCAATCGAGAAAAAGACCTCACGCCGCCTCCAGAAAAATTATCAATACTCACTATTCAAATTTCGTGTGGTACTATACCACCGCCGTTAACGTACACGTACAAATCATTTCGATTCTTTTTCACTGTGTTATGGTACTCGAAGAAGGGGCCGCTGTTCTGCTGGCCCACGTTCTCGACAAAGATGTTATCTGCTCGAAACGCTTGCCTTGCGAACGCATATGTCAACTCACCGTCGACTTCTCGCCGGACTGCGATGAAAACAATGACGTTGCGCCTGCTGCTCTGGGCTGGTGTGCTATCCGGAGTAGCGTATGCGTATCCGCTGCTGGCCGAAACTAGCCACGATGCGTGGTTGAGGTACGCCCCAATCGGTAAGACTGAGGGGGAAAAATACGCCTCGCTGCCCGCGGTAATAGCGGTGCTGGGCAATTCTCCGGCGCTTGGTACTGCGCAGGGAGAACTCATTCGCGGCGTCAGAGGCATGCTGGGAAAGACGTTGCGCGCAGAGAAAGGATTGCCTCGGGAGAAGGCCATTATCTTGGGGACAATCGCTTCGATTCAAGCCGTCATGCCTGGATTTCGCGCGCGCGCTTCCGTGGGAGAAGAAGGCTTCTGGCTGACGACCGAAGAAGTGCAGGGATTCCGCTATCTCATTGTTGCGGCGACGACTGACCGCGGTGTCTTATATGGCGTGTTCGACCTATTGGGCAAGATAGCTCGTGACGTGGATGTTGCGTCCTTGGATGAAGTTCAACAGCCGTACGCCCGCCTGCGGTGGGTGGACCAGTGGGACAACCCGGATGGTGGAATCGAGCGAGGATACAGCGGGCGCTCCATCTTTTTCGAGGATGGAAGGGTCCGCAGCGACTTGACGCTCGTCCGCGAGTACGCACGCTTGCTGGCTTCGATCGGGATCAACGGCTGTGCCATCAACAATGTCAATGCGGATCCTCGGCTCCTTACAGAAGAATTTCTTCCGCAACTCGCTCGCATCGCTGAGGCATTCCGCGAATGGGGCATTCGAATCGCCATTTCTATTGACTTGAGCAGTCCGAAGACTATCGGCGGGCTCGACACGTTTGATCCGCTTGATCCGCGCCTCAACCAATGGTGGCGCGAAAAAGTGGATGCGATCTACACCGGGATTCCTGACTTTGGCGGATTTGTCGTGAAGGCGGACTCCGAAGGTCGGCCCGGCCCTTCCGTTTACGGCAGGACGCCGGCGGACGCCGCCAACGTCATTGCACGCGCGCTCAAGCCCCACGGCGGAATCGTTTTTTACAGGGCATTTGTGTACGACCATCACCTCAACTGGCAAGATCCCAAGGCAGATCGCGCGAGAGCTGCCTACGACATATTCCATCCTCTCGATGGCAAATTCGATGACAACGTTGTTATTCAGATTAAACATGGGCCAATTGACTTTCAGGTTCGCGAACCTGTTTCTCCGCTCTTCGGCGGTTTGCAACAAACGAACATGGCGATGGAACTGCAAATCACTCAGGAATACACCGGGCAACAGCGGCATTTATGTTTTCTTCCATCCATGTGGAAAGAGGTGCTTGATTTCGACCTCCAACTGAAGCGCGATGGCGCATCTGTAAAGGAGGTTGTTTCCGGCAAGACGTTTGGCCGAACGACAGCGGGATTTGTAGGCGTTGCAAATGTCGGCCGCGACGCGAGCTGGCTCGGGCACCCCCTGGCGATGGCTAATCTCTACGGGTTCGGCCGCCTGGCGTGGAATCCCAATCTGAGCCCGAGAATCATCGCTGAAGAATGGACACGGCTGACGCTTGGAAACGATCCGGTTGTCGTTCGAACTGTGGCCGACATGCAACTTAATTCGTGGAAGGTCTATGAAAGTTACACCGGTCCCCTGGGCCTGCAGACTCTCACCGACATTCTTGGAAGTCACTACGGCCCTGGAGTGGAATCGTCCGAGCGCAACGGCTGGGGCCAATGGCACCGCGCCGACCATGACGGTGCCGGCATGGACCGCACCGTGGCCACCGGCACAGGCTACGCAGGCCAGTATTCTCCACCCGTAGCCAAACTGTACGAGTCTTTCGAAACGACTCCGGACGAGTTGCTGCTTTTCTTTCACCACGTGCCTTACACATACGTGTTGAAGTCCGGCAAAACTGTGATTCAACATATTTACGACGTGCATTACGAGGGCGCGGAACGTGCGGCGCAGTTCGTTCATCAGTGGCAATCGCTGAGGGGCCGCGTTGATGAACAGCGTTATTCCGACGTTTTGGCGCGGCTTGAATATCAGGCCGGGCACGCCATTGTCTGGCGGGATGCCGTCTGCAACTGGTTCTTTCGAATGTCGGGCATACCTGATGAGCAGCACCGCGTCGGAGTTTATCCAGATCGCATCGAAGCCGAAGCCATGCAGCTTCAAGGGTTCTCGACTGTGGACGTCGTTCCATCGGAGAACGCTTCCGGCGGCAAAGCAATCGAATGCTTGGAGTCGCGAGGGTGTACGGCTTCCTTCCGGTTTACGCGAGACGCAGGGTGGTACGAGATAGATGTTGTGTACTTCGATCAGAAGAATGGCGACTCGAGTTTTCGCGTCTTGGTGGGCGATCAGGTTGTGGATGAATGGACGGCCAACGACACGCTCCCGGCGACAAAAATTGGAGGCGATTCTTCGACGAGACGGCGCATCCGCGGAGTGGCGCTACGGCCCGGAGACGAGCTCCGCATCGTGGGGATCCCGGACCGGGAAGAACATGCTCCGCTGGACTACGTCGAGATTCATGTTTCACCGAAATGAGGTCATTCCATACGAACGCGTAAGCGAGATTCTTCTCAAGGATCGTACGTTGAAGGGGCGAAGCATTCTCGAAGAAGTTCCAGACTCAGCGAATTTTTCCGTTCTTCGCCAAGCCGTCAAGCCAGCGGCGTGCGGTCGCGGCTTCCGGGCGATCGCCGTGGTTCCTAAGAAATTCACGCAGAGTCTGCGCCGCGTCGTCGTACCGCCCCACGGCAGTGAGCGACTGGGCAACAAGCAGCTCGATCTGAGGAGCCTTTCCGCTCGATTCAGTCAGCGCCAGTTGCGACGTTTTCAGCGCTTGCTCATATTGTTCGCGATGGTAATACGCTCTGCCCAGGGCCCAATGCGTCTCCCACCCGCCCGCTTCCATTTGCAGTGATTTTTCGAGCGGGGGAATGGCCTCGCCGTATTTCCCCTGATCCGCAAGGGCCATTCCCAGCGCCGAAAAAACGCGGCCGTTACCTGGATCCATCTGCGCGGCTTTTTCCAGAACGCCTTGTGCCTGCACCCAGTTGTGCAGGCTTAGGTAGAGCACGCCTTGGACAAAGAGCACGTCCGGGTGCGCTGGGGCCAGTTTCACGGCTTCATCCACGTACTTCTCAGCTTCCTTCAGTTTGTTGTCACCTAACGCTTGCAATCCTTTGTCGAGAGCTTCTTTTGCTTTCGGCGCGAGTAGCGGTCTGCCCGGGATCCCCGTGTTTTCTCCAGTGGCCGATTCCTTTTGCAGGTAAATGTCGACTTCGGCTTTCACGGCTACGCGCAGGGACACATCTTTTTGCGCGGGCTTGTATCCGGTCGCGTTGACGATCAGGGTATAGTCACCCAATGAATTCAGAATGAAGAACGCCCGGCCGTGCGACGCCTCTTTCTGATCCGTGGGCATTCCTTCCTTGAAGATCTTCACGCTCGCGGGAGCGGAGATGGCTTCTCCGGAATTGTCACGCAGGGTTAAGGAGATTTCCGCTCTGTTGCCCCGGAGAAGAGTTCCTTCACTTCCGCTGTCCTGGCATATAGCCCCGGGAATCGACAGGAAAAGACAAGGAATGGAGGGCAGTAGGAACTTCGCAATTCGGGCGGGGTTGTGTAGCTTGGCAAGAGGCATAAAAACTCGTGAAGGACTGGTGGAAGAGTAGTCCTGCGCGCTCGGCGCGTCAAGAAGTAGCGAGCGGCGGAGAAAGACTAATGTTGAGCCGAAGAGATAGTTCAGGATTGCACCCTCGCCCTAGGTTTTTGTAAGTGTTGCATCTAAAGGGCTTAGCCAGGACGTAAGCCTTTTGTTTGCAACACTTACGGGGACATCCATATGTGTTGCAGCCAAAGGACTTATGGGGGCGAAGTGTTAGTGGGAAGGCAACGCTTCGGCATGGGAAGGTTCTGAAGGAGTTGCAAGGACTACCTGGCGGGAGGCATGGTTTGCGGGCACCCTCCCTTCCGACAGGGTCCGGAATCTCCTACCGCCAAGGCTGCGGCGGGCGAAGGAAGGAAGTAAAGAGGGTAAGTGCTCTGGGTAAACGCGAGTGTCGGCTGACGATCACACGAGATATTACCATACATGTACAGCATTTGTCAATACATACTTGAAAGAAACTTGGAAGTGATTGGCGGGGCCGGGGTTAGCGGGAGGGGAGGGGGCGAGGTGAGAAGCGATAGGTAATGGAGGGGCGGAGGGAACGCTACTGTTGGAGGGGTGGAGGCGAGCCGGACATTTTTTCGAGGAGGTCGTCGTCCGCTTTCTTGTGAAGTTCGCGGACTCTGGCAAACTCCTGGTTGGCGGCGGTCATATTGCCCATCGCCTGATAAAGTCTCCCTAGCTGGAAGTGGGTGTCGGGCTGGGCGGGATCCAGCTTCACAGCCCGTTGGAGCGCCGCGAGGGCGTCCTCATATTGCTTCTGCTCCCGATAAATGGCGCCCAAATCAGCATAGGCGATGCGGATGTCGGTCTTCAGCTGGACGGCCTTCTTCAGCAGAAGAACGGCTTTGTCCAAGTCATTTCTTTTCAATTCGATGTCTCCAAGATAGGCCAGGGCTTGAGGATTGGCGGGATCGACCGACAGCTCGGTCTCGAACGCGACCTTGGCGTCATCATATTCACGAAGCTTCCACCGGAGGTAGCCCAGGCCGAAATTAGCGCCGGGCTCCCGAGGGGCGGCCTTTATGGCGGCTTGGAACTCTGCGATCGCGTCGGTCGTTCTGCCCAGGCCGTCGAGTGCTTCGCCCAGAAGCATGTGCGCGGCGGCGGAGTCCGGTTCCCGCTGTTGAATCCACTGAAACTGTTCCAAGGCGCAGGAATATTTCTTGGCCCACAGACAACTGTGCGCCAAAAGGTGGTGTAATTCGGCATTGCCGGGATCGGCCTTTGAGGACAGATTGAGAAAGTTTGAGGCTTCAGCGAACTGCTTCGCGCCGTAGTAGCTCAGGCCCAGCAACAGGCGTGGCTGGGCGCTGCCGGGGTCTTGCGTGGCCGCCATTTTGAGCGGGGCGATGGCTGCCGCGAAGTTACCTTGCTTGAATTCGGCGAGGCCCAGGTTGAGGTGGATGCCTGGGAGCTTGGAATTGAGGGCAAGGGCTTTTTTGTAGGCGGCGGCAGCTTCCACATATTTTTGCTGTTTGGCTAGGACGACACCCAAGCTGGCAAATGCGGCGGCGTCTTTAGGGTTTCGTTCGGTGATGGAACGCCATGCGCTGGCGGCTTCTTCGAGTTTTCCCTGTTGCTCAAGGGCGAGGGCCTCCGCAGGTGCGGACGATTGGGCATTTCCATGCGAAGGGAAGAGAATAGCGGTAACGACCAACGATAGGATCCAGCCCTTAGTATTCGGAATCCGCGTGGGAGTTCTCATCCGTTTTTCAGTTCTGAGTTAGTTCGACACATACACTGTGGAGAATAGCGGAAAACTTGGGGGACGTGGAAGGGAACAGGCAAGAAGACAAAAGCCCCGTGCGCACAATGTTTTGTGCGCACAGGGCCGGATCCAACAACTACGGTGTAAGGGTTAGAAGTAAAGCTTGCCGCCGAGCTGCAAGATTCTCGGGTCAAAGGCTGATGTGAATTGGCCGAAGCGGCTGTTGCCGAGGCCGGTATCCACGCCGTTGAACTGAGTGTGGTTCCACGTGTTGAAAGATTCAAAGCGCAACTCGAAGCGGCTGCCACGAGATTCGCTGATGGTGAAGGTCTTGAAGAGCGACATGTTCCAGTTGTCGCGGCCAGGTTTGCGCAGAGCGTTGTGGGCCAACGTGCCGTAAGCGCCTACTGTAGGAGCTGTAAAAGCCGCCGGATCGAAGTATTGGATCTTCTGGAAGCAGGCTGGAGTACAGGTAACCGGCGTCTGCGGATAGGAGATCGTACCGGTCATATTCGGCCGGTTATTACCGTTCACGCCATTGCCTTGTTGTCCACCAGTAAGATTGACGTTAAGCGGAAGGCCGGACTCCATCGTCACGATACCCGAGATTTGCCAGCCGCCGATTGTAGACCTCACGAGCCTGCTCTGACTGTGGCGAAGGAAGGGGATGTCGTAGATGAAATCAACCACAGCTATGTGCGTGCGGTCGTATCCACTAGGTCCGACATCATACACCCAACCCGCATAGGGATTGGAGACGGTGCCGAGGTCTCCGCCGCCGTTACCGGCAGTGGTCGGGTCGATTGCACGTGAAAGCGTGTAGAACGCCCGGAGGTTGAGGTCATGGCTGAGCTGAGAGTTGAGGTCCACTTGCAGACCATTGTAGTGGGCATTTGCCTCGTTGCCGGCCAGTGTGATCGTAGTGAAGCCCGGGTAGGGCAGGCCGGGTATGGTCTGGTACTTGGCGCCGCCGATCAGGGCCGGGAGTGAAGTCGCTGGCGGCAGGTTGATGTTGCGGTAGTCGTTCTGATGCCGGCCTTGATTGCCGACGTAACTCACTGACAACACCGTCTTGGCGGCAAAGGAGTGCTGCACGCCGGCGCTCCATTGATAGCTTACCGGTAGTTTGTAATCGTCCACCGCCAACCCTGTAAGGCTGGCAGCGTTAATCGGCCGAGCCGCGGCTGCACCAGTGGAGAGTGAAAGGCTTGGGTTCGTCATCTCGACGTTATTGAGGCTGACTTGCAAACTGAACGGAATGTTGGGACCGGCGTTGTACATGTCGTTGCCCTGAATGCGCTCGTACATGATGCCGAAACCGCCGCGGACAACGGTCTTGCCGCCGCCCGTGAGGTCATAAGCAAAGCCAAGACGCGGACCGAAGGCTGCCCAGTGATTGCTAACCAGGCCCTTCGGAACGCCGTTCTGACCGGGGATGCCAATTCCGTTCAAGTAGAGTTGCTGCGTGATGATCGAGTTCGGGCTCGTGCCCAAGCCAGGGCTGACGCCGCCCGGGCAACCACTCGCGGCATTGTCCGTTGGACCGCAAATGCTGTTGTTGTTGTTGAAAGTGGCCGCCAACGAAGTCTTGTAGAGGGATGGGTAAAAGTTGCCCATGCGGTTGTTGGCTTCGTAGGTGTGCGGCACACCATCCCAGCGCAAGCCGAGGTTGAGGGTCAGCCGCCTGTTTACGCGCCAGTTGTCTTGAACGTAGGCAGCCCAGGAAACGTTGTTCCACTTGCCGCTGTCCTGCACCGCCAACTCTTGATAAGAGTTGGGCAATCCGAGCAAGAAGCTGGCGAAGCTGTTTCCACAGGCGGTGTTGGCCGGGCAAGCGGCACTGCCGGCAGTGAGAACGTTGTTGAAGCTAAAGCCACCCTGGGTCTGACCGAAGAGGTCCTGAACCTTCTTATAGATGGCCCAGCTTGCTCCGAACTTGAGCTGATGGGCTCCCTTGGTCAGAGAGATGTCGTCGCGGATCTGGTAGTCATCGGCCTTGTTGTGCCATGGCCAACTGGATATTTCGAACTGCGCGCCGGTCCCGCCACTCAAGTCGATATTGGGGATGCGGCTGAGGTTGTTCGGTCCAGTGAAAAGCCTGGAGTTCGTGGAGGCATATCCAGTAGGAAGCGCCAAGCCCTTCAAGCCGGTAGCCGCGTATGGAACGATATTGATTACGTTTCCGTTGTAATTGAAAGCCACCTCGTTGAGCAACGTCGGGCTGATCGCATAGGTCGTGTGGATAACGCCGCTACGCGATGGATTGCCGAAGGTGTCGCCGACGGTTGGGACGTTATCGCCGCTCCATTGGCTGGTCGCGAAATTCTGTGTAACTTGTTCCGCGACGTAATGCCCGAAGACGGAGAACTTGGAGCTGAAGTTATGATCGATGCGAACGATTTCTTCCCTCAGGCTGGTAGGGGCGTTAGCGCCGCCGACGAACGTGCCTACTGAGTTCGCAATGTTCGTGGTGGGCGCCGGGAAGATGCCGGCTGTGAGCAGAGCCGTGGCATTCGGGCTGATCATGCAAGACGGAATAACATTGCCGGGGAATTGCCCACCTGAGGTAATTCCTGCAGGGGGCGCCTGGCCGGGACAATTGGCAAACAGAACGCTCTGCGCGACTTGTGCATTCGACCCCGTACAAGTCCCAGGCGCGCAGAAGGTCGGAACGAATATCGGGTTGGGCTTGGACGCGGTAAGAAGGCCGGCGAGGTTACCGCCATACGCAGCGGTGTCCGGAACCGTCTGAACGGTTGAGCCGCCGTTGATGAGTTTGCGCCATTCCATGTTGTAAAAGAAGAAAGTTTTCTTGCGGTCGGGGTTGTAAAGTTTTCCGAAGGTGACCGGGCCGCCCACGTTGAACCCGTATACATTCAGCCGCAACTCTTGGATCTTATTAGGAGCCGGGAAGAAGAAGTTGCGCGCATCGAAGGCGTCGTTGCGATTGAATTCCCAGGCTGAAGCATGCAGTGTGCTGGTGCCGGACTTCAGAACCATGGTCATGGTGCCTGCCGAAGAGAGGCCGTAGTCCGCGCTATAGTTGGAAGTGAGTTGGCGGAACTCGGCGATCGCGTCCGTGGAGGGGGCAATGCTCATGCCGCCGGCGCCGCCGCGGTCATCATCTTCGCCACCGTCTAGCAAATAGATGTTGTGGTTTTGACGCATGCCGTTAAACTCCACACCGGCGTCTCCACCGACCGGTGTGTTGACGTAGCCTGTAATCTGGCTGGACGCTCCTGGGGCCAGTGCAGCAAGCTGGTAAATGCTGCGGCCGTTCACGGCGATCTGACTCATCTGTTGTTCGTCGATAACGTTGCTAACTTCGCCGGAATCCGCCTGCACGCGGACGGCATTGGCTTCGACGGTCACCGTTTCCGACGACGCGCCCAAAGCCATCTGGAAGTCCACGCGAGTACGGTCGCCGACGTTCAGCACCAGACTCTTCTGCTCGGCAACCTTGAATCCCGAGGCTTCGGCCTTAACGTTGTAGTGACCGATTGGCAAGTCAACCGCTACATACTGGCCCGATTCGTTTGTGGTAAACGTACGTGCCAGATTGGTTTCCGCCTGTGTAACCGTAATTTTCACATTGGCAATTACGGAGCCCGATGGGTCTGTAACGGTTCCAACGATGGTGGCGCTCTGCGCCGATGCGCGGAACGGCAAACCAGCTAACAGCACAAAAAGAATCAGTAGATAACGCAGATGCGATTTCTTCAAGGCAGTCATAAACCTCCCCATACACTTCGACGAAAGAACATGCATGTTTCACCCCTTGTGAAGATCGACGAGATTTTCGACCGAGATCACCCCGAACAACACCGTTAACGTTAACGGTTGAAATGGTTCTATTATTATAATGAATGCTTGTCAAGCGAAATTTTTCTGTAGGGGAAAGCGGCCATTTGTCCTGTGGGCGACCCGCCGGACAGGGAGGAACAATACGACTCGCATTTTGGTGGGTCCAATCATCGGTTCTTGCCCATGGGACAAGCATAGCCCGGTGATGAAAACATGGAAATTCTTCAGTCAGGAAGTGCGTCGGCATAAACGTTATTCTTCCCATGATTCCGCGCGCACGAAAATATCGAAACGACAGCATGACAGATTCTTATTCATGATTCGCCGCGCCATGGAGTTCCAATACTCGTCTCCGGTAGCAAGAATCGGCGAACGCAGGCTCTCATCGGGCGCGCTCGTTGGACTCGTTTCACCGATGTTACAAACCGAAAAATGTGGTTCGAGGATAGGGCGTGTAGGTAAACGATGGTATGCTGTTTTATTCATTCCAAACTGGCCGCATGATCTCACCCAATCGAAGGCGAGCGACACCACTGTGCGCGGTACTGGGTGTTGCAGTCGCCCAAATCGTAGCGCTATGCGCGATTTTGCTCATCGCGATCGGTACACGCGGCCAACAGGCCTCCGATCAAAAGACAAAGCAGTCGCGTTCAGGTATGGGGGTGGCCACTGGCACTGCCCATCCTGCGGTCAAGGATTCGCATTCTCGGCCCATCACAGCCGGTGGGTTTGTGGACGATGCCCCCATTGTGTTCAGCGACATAACCAAACAAGCCGGTCTTGAAAAGTTTATTCATCGCTCTGGAACTCCTGAGAAGCAGACAATTCTGGAAACGATCGGTTCGGGCGTGGCGCTGCTCGACTATGACAACGACGGCTGGCTCGATATTTATCTCCTGAATGGGTCCACCGTGGCGGCGCTAAAAGGGAAAGAGGCTCCGCCTCGAGCCATGCTGCTGCACAACAATCACGACGGAACTTTTAGCGATGTCACGGAAAAGGCGGGTGTCTCCAACCAACGCTGGGGATTTGGCGTGGCCGTGGCGGACTACGATAACGACGGCTGGCCGGACATTTATGTCGCAAATTATGGCAAGAATCGCTTGTATCACAACAACCACGACGGCACGTTTACTGATGTTGCGGAGAAGGCCGGCGTGGCGCTCGGGGGATGGTCTACAGGACCAACGTGGGGGGATTATGACCACGACGGGCGGCTGGATTTGTTTGTGCCTGGTTACGTGAAGATTGATCTGGAACATCCGCCGATCGCCGGTCAGGGCGTGATTCCTCCGAATTTTTGCCAATTTCGCGGTATTAATGTGATGTGCGGGCCGCGAGGTCTGCCGGGAGAGGCCGACCATCTGTTTCGTAATAATGGCGACGGTACTTTTACGGACGTGAGCGTTAAGGCCGGGGTGTCCGATCCAAGCCGCTACTACGGCTTAGCCTCTGTGTTTGTGGACGTGGATGACGACGGATGGGTGGACTTGGCAGTAGCTAACGATTCCACACCCAGCTACCTTTACCGCAATCGGCACAACGGCACGTTTGAAGACATTAGCTACGCCTCCGGCTTTGCTCTGAACGGGGAAGGCCGAGAGCAGGCGTCCATGGGGATCGCTGTCGGAGACTACAATCGCGACGGAAAAGTCGATCTCTTTACTACGACTTTTTCCGATGACTACAAAACACTTTTCCGCAATGACGGCGACGGCAGTTTTACTGATGTAACGTATCGGGCCGGTTTGGCGAGTCCGACCATCCCCTTTTTGTCTTGGGGAACCAGTTTCCTCGATTTTGACAATGACGGCTTGCTGGACATCTTTATCGCCAATGGTCATGTCTATCCGGAAGTAGACCGGCAGGATTGGGGAACAACGTGGGCGGAACGGCCGCAGCTTTTCCGGAATCTTGATGGTTCCAAATTCGAGGAAGTTCCGCCAGCGACGGGCAGCGGTTTGGCCGACGTCATTACCGGCCGCGGAGCAGCATTTGGAGACCTTTTCAACAGTGGGCACATCGATGTTGTTATCAATAGCATTGATTCGACGCCCGCGCTGCTGCGCAATGTCGTCAAGAACGACAATCATTGGCTGACTCTGAAACTGATTGGCGGCCCGAAGAGCCCCAGGGACGCCATCGGTGCGAAGGTCTTCGTTACGGCTGGGGGGGTGCGGCAGCGGGCGGACATCATCAGTGGCGGGAGTTACGGTTCGAGCTCCGACCTGCGCGTGCACTTCGGGTTGGGCGCGGCAACTAAAATAGACAAAATCGAGATTCATTGGCCGAGCGGGACACACCAGATCGTGACCGTCCCAGCCATCGATCGGATTTTCGTCGTGGAAGAAGGAAAAGCGGCGTCCGAGAAAAATTCGTGGTGATGGACCTCTGGGTAACCCGGATTAGACCCAGCCTCCGTCAATGATATAGGACTGATTGGTGATGGCGGAGCTATCGTCGGCAGCGAGGAAGAGAATCAGGCGGGCCACCTCCTCGGGAAGAAGCATCCGCTTCAATGCTTGACTGGCCAGGACCTCCGCCTTGTATTTCTCGGTGAACCAAAGCCGCTTCTGGCGTTCCGTCAGTATGGCCCCGGGCATCACGCAGTTCACGCGGATGTTGTAAGCGCCTAGCTCATGAGCGAGCGTGCGGGTCATGCCGACGATCGCAGCCTTCGCCGTGACGTAGACGGGAAGGTTGGTCGAGGGGATGACCCAGCCGATCGAACTCATGTTGATTATCGAGCCCCTACCGGCCTTCTTCATCCCAGGGATCACCGACTTCGCCATGAAAAATTGATGTTTCAAATTTACGGCCATCGACTGGTCCCAGTAGGCTGAAGAGACTTCTTCGATCGAGTGGCGCCCGTCGTTGCCTGCGTTGTTTACAAGGACGTCGACGGCGGCAAAACTGCCTAGCACTTTGCCCATGACCTCTTCGAGCGAGGCAATGTCAGTAAGATCGCAGTGATAAAAGATCGGGGCTGTAAAACCCGCACTGTCTATCCTCCGAATAAGGTGCTCTGCAGGCGAGTCCTGAATGTCCAGGAAGACTACCCGAGAGTTCTGCACAGCAAATGCTTCGACGATCGCCTCGCCGATACCGCTTGCTCCGCCTGTAATGACGATGAGGCGATCCCGCAGTGAGGGGTAGGAAGCGAAAGTTTCGGCACTGTGCATTGTGCACGTTCCTTGTCCCGAGCAACGTCAAAAGAATCCTAGCGCGACTGGCGCTTCACTCTAATTGCCCGGCTGCCGGCCCTATGTCCAAATCTGAATCTGACCGGCCACAGGTTCGTTACTATAATCTTCTTCACCAATATTTAGGAATATTCAGGTAGGAAGAATTGAGCCCGGAGACAGAAGGACATCCGATCAGGCGCAAGGTACGCTCCACGTCATCCCGCAAGATTTCAAGTGCGCGCGCGACGCCAGCTTGTCCTGCGGCAGCGAGGCCGTAGGCGTAAGCGCGTCCGAGCAGAACGGCGCGAGCGCCGAGGCAGATCGCTTTTACGATATCGCTGCCGCGGCGAATGCCGCCATCCATAAGGACTTCGGCTTGACCGTTGACGGCGGCCACCACCTCTGGGAGAGCCTTCAATGTCGCTGGTGCGCCGTCCAACTGGCGCCCACCGTGATTCGACACGATAATCGCCGCGGCTCCCGCGTCTATTGCGCGCCTGGCATCTTCTCCTGTGAGTACACCCTTTGCGATGATCGGCCCGGACCAAATTCGCTTAAGCCACGCAAAATCTTCCCAAGTGACGACTGCCCTGGCAAGAGCAGCCGTAACGTCCATCAAGGGCATGGGTCCTTTGCCTGGTGTGACGATGTTCTCCAGTTTCGGCGTGCCGCCGTCGAGAAGAAATGACGCGAGCCATCCGGGACGAGCAAACATCTGCGGCAGAAAGGGCAACTTGGAAAAAATGGAACCGCTGAGAAGCGCTTTCATTCCGTTGCGGGGATCGCGTTCGCGCATTCCTGCGACCGGAGTGTCGATGGTAACAACAAGGGCCGAGAAGCCAGCGCGGCGAGCACGATCGATGGTTCCTTCGGACACTTCACGCCCGCCCACAAGGTAGAGTTGGAACCAGACGGCTCCTTTTGAGGCGGCTCGGACATTCTCCAGCTTATGAGCGGAAATCGTGGAGAGAGTATAGCCCAGGCCAGCCTCACCAGCCGCGGCTGCGGCAGCTACTTCTCCGCGGGGATGCATCAATCTGCTGTACCCGACGGGAGCTAAAATCGCGGGAAAGGCCAAGTCTTCGGAGAGAATCCGGACGCGCAGATCACATTCGGGAATAGCAACAGCTTGCCTAGGCCGAAAGGTGACGTCATCGAAAATCCGGCAGTTTTCGCGTAAGGTGACTTCGCTCTCGGCCCCGCCATCGAGATAGTCGAAGACAACTTTGGGGAGGCGGCGTTCGGCCAGATCGCGAAGATCGCTGATATTGACGACGCGGGGTGATGCCACTGAGCTTGGTGTGCTAGGCATGGCGCACCGAATTTTCTTTTGCAGCAGGTAGTCTCATGTCCGTCCTGGTTTAGTGTGAAGATGCGGACTGTGCCGCCGCACCAGCGGTACCAACATAATTGCCATAACCCACAATCATCGTTGAGCCCACCAGCACCAGCAGGCTGAGGGCCACGAGCAACTTCGTGCGCATCCCAGCGCCATTCCATTCCTTGAGGGCGATGCCCCACAAAGTGCTGAAGATAATGATGCTGGCCATGTGCAGAGTCCAGCTGGAAAACTTGAATCGGCCCATCTGCGTCTCGCCCATAGTGTAAAAGAAAAACTGAAAATACCAGGTTGTTCCCGCCAATGCCGAAAAGAAGTAATTCAGAAGCATTGGGGCCCTTGTTAGTGCGGCTTTGTCCGCGGAAATCGTGGCAGCCGTGGCCATTTCCTCTCCCGGCGCGTCGGTGACAGTTTCAAGGATCGGTTCATGCGTACGATCGGGGCCGCTTTCGCAGACCTTGGAGGAAAAGTATTGATAGCCCGTGCGGTTCCTGACATTGAGGATCACGCACCAAATAAAATTCGTCGTGAATCCGCCGAGCAGAACGACGATCAGCGCTGGAAGCCCCTGCCAAATGGGAGAGGTGCCGTGCTTCACAGAAAGAGATTTGATGGGATCGCCTGCCGCAAGACCATAGGCAAAGCAGGCGCTCATAATTCCAGAGAAAGTTGCGACCAACAGGCCACGTTTCAGAGCAAACTCCTTGATGGAAGCTCGCTTCTGCTCCGCGGACATCTCCTTTTCTTTCGACATTCCCGCTGCTCCGGCAAAGATAATGCCGAGGAGACAAACGACGACACCGATCAGGATGATCCTCCCAGAAAAGGTACCCAATACTTCCGACCTGAATTCGCCGCGGAAAATCGGAGGCATTAGGGTCCCGAAAACGGCGGTGTAGCCCAGTGCGACAGCCATCCCGAGGGACATTCCAAGATACCGCATGGTGAGACCGAAGGTCAGCCCGCCGAGGCCCCAAAGCACGCCGAATGTGTAGGTCCAGAACAGGCTGCTCGCGGGCGTCTCGTGCAGGACCTGCGTCACGTTGCGCGTCATCACGAAGGCCAAAAACCATGGAGCAATGATCCAGCTAAAAAATCCGCCGACCAACCAATAGGTTTCCCAAGACCATTTTTGTACGCGACGGTAGGGAACGTAAAAACTTGCGGACGCCAAGCCGCCGAGCCAGTGTAAGAACACGCCCAACGGCGGATTTGGTGCAAGCAAGCGGTCCTCTCAGTACTTAAGTCTAACGACCCAGTGACCTAAATTCCGGAAATCTATCAGCAAATGAAGAGGCGCAACGAAAGGCGACTCGCGACTCTAGTGCCGCAAGGCGAAGCTGTCAATACAAAGGGGATATCTGTATTGAAACTCGTTGCCAAGCGTATAATTCAACGGCAATTATTTCGTCCATGTTGGCAAGTTTGCTTCCTTGGAAGCCGGCGAAGATTGTTCGTATGAAAACAAAAGAAAAACTCCAATTCCTGGAAGATCGCTGGGACGATGGACGGCCAGACTCTAGCGCGAAACTCGAACTTGAAATCCATCGGCAAGCAAGGAACGGAGGAACCTTTTGAAGTTCCGGCTGGGACTTACACCTTTAAGTTCAAAATGCCGCAGCCGTGAAAGTATTTCGATAAACCCCATGTCTCCGTTGGATTGCAGGCAGAGGTCGTTTAGCTCCGAAGCGTTCCTCCGAAGGTAAGTTGTGGGATACGAAACTCATGCTCGCCGCATCCAATCTTCAAGTACAGTAGAGACTGAATGAGAATGAGGAGCCGAGAAAGAATGAGTGGGGTCGTTTCCGTAATGTCAGTGAAACAAAGCAAGAAGATGGGAATCAGAGCGCTTTTGATCTTTGCGGGCGCCGTGCTGGCGTTGCCTATGGCTGCGGAGCGGCAGGGCCCCTTGCCTCCGCCCCCGAGCGCTGCGGCTCCCTCGAGCGCGCCTGCGGAGCCCGCGAAAACAAATGCTCCCCGGCAAGAGGCGTCCGCCTCCGCCCATATCAGCACTGACGCGCCCGCAGTGCCCCTGCAGCAAATCATCCAGAAATTCACGGAGCATGAGGATGAATTTCGCAGGGAACGCGATAATTACACGTACACCCAATACGTTATTATGCAGACGATCGATGACGACGGCCAACCGGACGGAGAGTACCGCCTGACCAGCGACATTCTCTTCACGCCGGCTGGGAAGCGCTACCAAAAAGATATCTATGCTCCAGTTTCTTCGCTTACGCGCATTCAAATGTCACAACAAGATTTTGACGATATTGAAAAGGTGTGGCCGCTCGTGATGACCCCGGGGGAATTGCCCAAGTATGACGTCAAGTATGTAGGCCGAGAGCAGGTCGACGAAGTCGGCACCTATGTTTTTGACATTGCACCGCTAAAAATGGAAAAGGGCCAACGCTACTTTCAAGGGCGCGTCTGGGTGGACGACAAGGACTTTCAGATTGTCAAGACCAGGGGAAAAGCCACGGGTTTGCTGAAAAAAAAGGAAGATCAAGCCTTTCCAACGTTCGAGACTTTTCGGGAAAATATCGAAGGCCACTTCTGGTTCCCGACGTATACGCGCGCGGACGACATACTGCACTTCAAGACGGGGCCGGATGTGCGCATTCGGGTTTCCGTTAAATACACGAACTATAAGCGTTTCGGCTCCACCATCAAGATTGGAAAGGCCACGCAGATAGACCCTGAGAAGCCGTAAGGATGCAAGCCTGAACTGCCGGCCTAGCGCCTGCTGAGCCACACGAGAGTCACCCCGGCGCATACGATCAATACGCCAAGCCAGCGCTGCCGGCTGATTCGTTCGTGTAAGAACAACATCGCCCCAATGGCGCCCGCCGCGTAATTCAACGCCGTCACCGGAACGACGAAACTCACATTTTCGATCGAGAGCATCGCCAGCAGAGAAAAGAACGCCAGCGTCATCATCGCAATACCGATCCACATCCAGCCGACGCGAATCGCGCGGAAACCAAAGCGCACCAGCGCGGCCGGCCGAAAGTCGTGGACTTCGCCGACGACCTTCATGGCGCGAGAAACGCATAGCTCACCACCGGTACCCGCGGTAACAATCATGAAAAGGAAAAAGAACTCGAGCACGGTTACGCCTTCCCCGTGGTTCGCGGATGGGTGTGTCCAACGATAAAGACCCCGACGCAGATCACAAATATCCCGATCCACCGCAGAGGGGGTACGGCTTCTCCCAGCAGGAAATAGCCGAGCAGGGCCACCACCGCGTACGAAAACGAGGAAGCTGGCTGTACGTAGCTGTAGTCCGCCCAAGTGAGGATCAGCATGTACGCGACGAAGAAGGCCAGCAAGCAGGCGATCCCCAGCCAGATGTAGCCCGAAGTAATGATGCTGACAAGAATGTGAAAAATATCGCCGGGCGCCCAGTTCTTGGCCGACCCAACCCCTTTCATGCCCTTGCTCAGCAGCACGTTGCCAAGGGGAGCGAACAACACAATGAAGAAAATAAAAATGTAAGTTTTCAGGTGCAGGCCTGGGGAATCTTTCATGCCGTCTCTGCTTTGCCCTTTGTGGTATGTCTCAGATGTACGCGAACCGCACGGAAGCCGTGCGCGGCCAGTTCTTGAACGGACCTGTCTTGCATCACGGTATGATGATTCCCAAATTGGTGCCCGCGTTACACGAATCAGTCCAAAATTATCTTACAGGATGTCTCACCGGTCCCAAAGCCTCAGGCAGCGAAATAAGTCATTTTTTGCTATGATTTTTTGATAGACCGAGTTGCTGAGGGCCCGTCGTACTACTGACAAAGTGGAGTGGCACCATCCTGGCACGTGAGGTGCAATGATTTCGAAAGTCGCCGATTACCTATTTCTTATCGTGGCTGCCGCTCCTTTTATCTATTACTTGCTCGTCCTTTACAGTTCCTGGCGTTTTTTTCGCCAGGCAAAGAACGCTTCGCCAACACGTCTGGACTTCACTCCCCCGGTCAGCAACCTATGAAAACGACGACGCCGTCCCCGTTCTCCAAAAACTGATGCGCGATTTTCCTGAACGTCAAATTCGCGTCCTCTACGGTTCGGGGCGCAACGCCATTAACGACAAGGTGGCCAAGCTGGTCAGGATGGTGCACGAAGCCCGCAACGAAGTTCTAGTAATCAACGACAGCGACGTTCGCGTCGCGCCAAATTATTTGCGAACCGTCGTGGCGCCTCTGCGCGATCCCAAAGTCGGAGGAGTGACCTGCCTCTACGTTTCCACTCACGACAAAACTTTCACACAACACCTCCAGTCCATCGGCATGTATTCCGATTTCTATCCGGGAGTTCTGGTTGCCCGGCAATTGGATGGCATTAAGTTCACACTGGGACCAACCATTGTCACAACCCGTGCGCACCTTGCTGTATTTGGCGGATATGAAGCGATTGAAAACAAGCCTGCCGATGATCTTCTGGTTGGCCGTTTGATCGCGCAACAAGGCCTGCAGGTTGAACTACTTCCCTACGCGGTGCAGACGGTACCAGACTATGACTCACCGCGCGCGCTTTTCACCAAACGACTTCGTTGGATGACGGTGATGCGGCACATGCGTCCTTGGGGACATGTGGGGCTTGCTTTCACCCAGGGATTGCCGTGGAGTCTGGCCGTTGCGCTGACTCATCCTCCTGCAATTGGTCTCCCTTATGTCGGCGCTTATCTGGGGCTCCGCGCGGCGATGACGTGGCTGGTAGGCGTCCGGGGATTGCAACAACGAGGACTTTGGAAGTGGATGCCGCTTATTGTGGTATGGGATGCGACGGCGTTCGTGATCTGGCTGCTTACGTTTGGACGCAGCAGCATACGATGGCGCAACGTCGACTACAGGATTCAAGAAGGCATGCTCGTGCCTGCTGCCCCGAGTCCTGCACAGGGTCCCCCCCAATAAACGCCTAACCGGGGAGTGTCCTACGCCTTCTTGGCTTTTGCCACTGCCGAAGCCGCAAGGTCCACACGCGATTCCGATACTGAGGATTTTCCAGGCATACTCATCTGCATGCGGCGATCATTCTTTGGCTCGCGCCAGTTGACCTGAGGCAGCATGAGCGAGGCATCCACCCGATCGCGATACTTCATGGCGATGTTCATCAGCGAATCGAGCAAGGAATTCGAGAGATGATGCGGCTGCAGGCCGAGGTCAATCAGCTTCGAATGCTTGGCGTTGTAATAGTGCTGCTCCGCTTCGACACGCGGATCGGGAATGTGATCGATTTCCACCGTCACACCAAGTTTCTTTGCGGCAGACTCCACCATCTGGGCTAGATCCTGTACGGAGAATTGCTCGGTGAACTGGTTGTAAACGCGGCACTCTCCCCTGGCTGCGGGATTGTGGCAGGCAATCTCGATGCACCGGACCGTGTCCCGGATGTCCAGGAAACCGCGCGTCTGGCCGCCCTTACCGTAAACCGTGAGCGGCTGGCCGATGGCCGCCTGCACGCAGAAACGATTGAGCACCGTGCCAAAGACGTCGTCGTAATCGAAACGATTGATGAGCGCTTCATCGAGCGCCGTTTCATCCGTCATCGTTCCGTAAACGACGCCCTGATTCAGATCCGTGGCGCGAATCCCCCAAATCTTGCACGCGAACATCATGTTGTGGCTATCGTGTACTTTCGATAGGTGATAAAACGATCCCGGCTGCTTCGGGAAGGGCACCACGTCCTTGCGGCCGTTGTGTTCGATGGCGATATAACCCTCTTCGATATCAATGTTGGGGGTGCCATATTCGCCCATGGTCCCCAGCTTGATGAGGTGACAATCCGGCAGGAATTCACGGATGGCGAAAAGCACGTTCAGAGTGCCGACGACGTTGTTGACCTGCGTGAAGACGGCGTGCTTGCGGTCGATCATCGAATACGGAGCAGAGCGCTGTTCCGCGAAATGCACCACTGCTTCCGGCTCGAAAGATTTGAGAGCGGACGTGAGAAAGTCGTAATCGGCCACATCACCAACGAACAGTTCAATGGTCTTGCCGGTCAGATTCTGCCAGACCCTGACACGATCCGTTAGCGGGCGAATCGGAGTCAGCGTTTGCGCGCCAAGCTCGTGGTCCCACAGACGCCGTAAGAAGTTGTCAACGATGGCGACCGAATGGCCCTTTTGCGACAAATACAGCGCTGTCGCCCAACCGCAATAGCCGTCCCCACCAAGCACGGCAATCTTCATGTACCCTCCCTAGGATAAATTGCGCTCTCATGGCGACTTGGAACTGCCTGTTACCGGCCGGGCTGGGCCGCTCGTAGTAATAATAGCAAACTTCAACCGTCGGATGGCTCGCACATCGCTGCAATTCTCACGGTGAAAGTCGATCCGGGCTCTTGGTGCCATGCGAACGGAAGCGCGGTGACACCCTCTTCGGGCGGTACGTTTGAAGTGCTGCGACTGAAAGAACTTACCAACTCCAATTTATCATCGAACGGTATGTGCTTTTGGAGGCGGCGTGTAGCCGCCTGCAATCACGGCTTCGCCAAATTGGCTGGAGAGGAGCGTGTCCCGTTCGCGGCTCCAGTCGAAGTGCCAGCCGCCGTATCGAGATTCCAAATCGGGCGTGTTTACACCCGGGTGGACGACAAGTTCAACGTCGTGTCGGCCAGCACGGGCCGTATGGGCGAGTTCACCGGAGAGTATGGCGACTGTGTTACGACCGGCATGAGCGAGGCCAAGGCATGGAAGGAATCCGCCGACGATTGCGGCGCGACTCCGGGCGATGGTCTGGAGCGCTATACCGCCGAGGCTTTTCTTGATCAAGCTAAGCGACGGGCACCAAGGAACGCGGATGCGAGGAATGCGATACTCGCGCACAAGATCAAAGCAAGGTTGCCACACGCCGGTGAATACGTGCACATGTTGGTGACTGTCGACATGCGAAAGCTCGCCCGGGTCGAGACCGTTTTGGGAGCATAGCTCGAACTGGCGGCGGACCTCGACCTCGACCGCGTCTTTCATCGCCCGGCCCGGAACCAGCAATTGCTTGACTAGATGTTTCCAACCGGGCACAAGCCGGCCGTCGCTGGCCCACGGCTCGCCGACCAACGTGATATGCAGGCCGACGCGCACGCCGTGCCGAATCAGCTCAAGCAACTTGTTCCAGTCCACGGTTCGCCCCACGGCAGAAAACGAGACACTCTGAACGCTGCCGTGCTCGATGCAGTCGAGGATCCCGCGATCAATGTCTTTGTGGAGGCCGAAATCATCGGCGTTCACAAGTAACATGGCGCTATCGGACATGGAGGACCCAGATGATCAACACCCTCTTGACTATCTTGGTCTGAAGCAGTTTGTCGGAATGGGTTCGCCTCGCGGACTCCGATGTCGGGCAAGCTTGTTCACGAGTCGGCACTGATTGCGACCCTTTCCTCGCAAGCAGTTTCGCGGGCCGCTGGCGAGAGAGGCAGGCTTTGCGCCTGTTCCATGATTACGAACGGTGGCCGCCCGCGCACCTGCTCCAGGATCATCAGTAGATACCGGCCCACGATACCGAGAGAGGCCAGGATGCAGCCACTGAGGAAGAACATCGAGGTGATTAGGTCCGTAAAGCCGGGTACTACGAGATTCCAATGCAAGAGTTTCCAGACCAGGTGCCCCGTGCCGAAGCCGAATGAGAGGATAGACATCGCCATGCCGAGCCAAAAAACAAATCGCAGCGGCAATGTGCTGTAGTCAAACAGCGCCTTGCGCGCCATTCGCAGCAACATGCCGTAGGAGTACGTCGGCGTTCCATGCAGTCGCTCAGCCTGGTCGAACTCTAAGGTCGTTTGGTGGAAGCCGAGCGAAGGAATCAGGCCTCGAAGGAATTTTTCACGCTCCGGGATGCTGACCAGGACCCCGATTACACGGCGACTCAAGAGGCGGAAGTCCGCAGCATTCGGTACGATGCGTGTGTCAGACAGTTGGTTGAAGGTCCGGTAGGCCCAAGTAGAAAATAGCCCTCGAGTAACCGCCGAGGGATCGGCGCGAACCATTTGCACCACATCGGCGCCACGTTCGTGGGCTTCGACCATGCGAGGAATTTCACTCGGAGGGTGCTGTAAGTCGCAATCCATCATAATGACGGCATCCCCCGAAGCGTACTCCAGGCCTGCGCACAGAGCGGCTTGATGGCCGAAATTCTTGCTGAGGCGCAGATAGCCGATAGGCGTCCCGCTCGCGCGGATTTCTTGCATCTTCTGCACCGAGGCGTCCGAGCTACCGTCGTCAACGAACAGAATCTCCGTGTCCCAATGTTTCAGTTGACTTGCGGCGGTCTGCACGCCTCTGACGAGTACGGCGAGATTGTCGGCCTCGTTATGCACGGGGACGATGATGCACAGACGCTTCTTCCCCTCGTTAACCCTAGCTCGTGTTTGGTTCATGACATTATCAAGGATATTGGCTCATGGGCATTGCCGCCCCTCGCTCACTCGGCAATGCTTTTCCGCGCGGAACATTTTAGCGTCGTCAATCATGACGCGGCACTAATCGTCTTCTATTCAGCCCTGTTTCCCCAAAGTCATCTTATCACTGAACTGAACTCAGGACGATACTGGATGCAGAGTGGAGCAGCGACGCCCCTGTCAACGGTTGATTCGTAAGGACGATCTTGCCCCCGCTGACCCTGACCAGGTTGAGTCGCTCGCGTCCTACCAAAGTTTCAAAGTGTGTTAACGCCGACTTGTCTGCTACAACGTACCACCGGTCTGGCGTCAGCCACAGTTCCTTGAAACGCGCATCATCAATGAACACTGCGGGAGCTCCGGGGGCGGCCGCGCCGTATTCCATGTTGTGCCTGCGTGCATTCAGCAACAGAGCATCGCGATTCAGGTAGAAGAAGACAGAGGAATACGTGACGTAGTGATGGTCTACGATCAGCTTGCCTTCGGGCGAATGCAGTATTGCGTCGGCGAGTGGTCTGGAAGAAAGATACGGATCGAACACCACCAGCGCCAGCCGCGCCGCGTGAAAAAACATAACCATCATCAGTGCCGCTGCGAGAAACGCACGCTGCCCTACCCACCGAAATGCTCCCAGTGCTCCCCCAAGAAACGCCGCTGCTGCCACTCCCAACGGTAACCGCAGGTATGCAAACGAGTCCATCGTCAGGTCTTCCATATGACCCAGGGAAAGCTTGTAGGCGTTAGGATGTACGCTAAGCGCGCTAGAAATGTCTCCAGGAGTTGCAACATGTCTCACAATGATGAGTATCGCGATCGCCGCCGCGGCGGCACATCCGGCAATCACTCCAATCACCCGTGTACCTCGTTGAACCCAATTTCCCCCCATTGCCATCGCCGAGCCTAGAAGCAATGCGAGTGCAGGGTAGCACGGCATCGAATAGTATTCTTGTGTCGTAGAGAACGTGAAAAACGCCAAAAGAAACCCTATCCAGCACAGGGCCAGCAACCGCGTGCGCCCGGCCCGGTCAACGGCCTTGAAGGAGAGCTTTGCGACGGCCGGAAAATAGACGCTCCACGGGAACAGCCAGAGAAAATGAAATAACCAGAAATAGAGTCTGGGCACCGTGTTGTAATCACGGGGATACCGCAAATTCAAAAACCGCAGGAGTTGCTCGTTTACGAAGAAAAACCAGAGGAAGCCATGATATTCACCGGGCCCGCTGCGAAGCGTCCATGCGAAAAACGGCGGGTTCCGCAGCGCAGCTAGGATGTGCCACGGAGCGGCAATCAGCAGCACTCCAAAAAAACCGCTGATCGGCCTCAGGCGCTTCCAAGTACGCGCCACGAAGAGTTGCTTCGTCAGAAAAAGATAGATGATTCCACTGGCTATCGGAAAAACCACGGCGATTAGGCTCTTAAGTAGAAGCCCTATCCCCAGACTTGCTGCCAAAACGAAAGCCCAAAACCCGGGGTGCGCCTCTTGTTCGTCCAACGCCCGCAGAAATGCCCACATCGCCAATTCAATTGCCAACGTCAGCATCACATCCGGGATAACGATCCTTGTGAACAAGAAAAGCCCGATGCAGGTGGCTATGCACAACCCGGCATAAAATCCCGCACGCTTCCCGAACGCCCAGACTCCAAAAGCTGTCGTGAGCCACGCCACTGCAACCGCCGACAGCGCTATCGGCAAGCGCGCTGACCAGTCATGTGCGCCAAAAATCTTGTATGAGATGACGATCGGCCAGTAATACAGCGGTGGTTTTTCGAGATAAGCAACTCCGTCCAGCCGCGGCGTTACCCAATCGCCGGACGTTAGGACATTCCGGGCAGCTTGCGCCACCACCGCATCCATATCGTCCATTAGCGATGGCGGTGATACGCTGCAACCCAGATAAATGGCTCCGGCCACGAGCAGAACGATTAGATATGGAATCCAGGTCTTGCTTGTAAGAGTGCTTTCGCCGGCCTGGAAGGCGCTGTCGGAATTATTCATGATGAAAAGAGTATCGTTCGCCGTTTCGCACCAGGCCTGGCGGAAAGCTGCCAGAAGTGCAGCGCTGGGCTAAAAGAAATTCTCTCCAATCGCCCTTTTTTCCAGCCAGCGCGTTGGAAGAATGCGCCAACTCCTTCTTAAATTCTATAGGGAGAAGTTCGGGGGGGCAACGACAGAATGCTTTCCGGATTCAAGAATTCGGCCGGCCCCACAGAATGCGCAAGCGGTAATGGCGGCGTCAACGAGCTGCGGGGAGCGAGCGTAACAGCGCGCTGGCTCCATTCCAGAGAATCTGGACGCCGATGCAGACGAGGAGAAAAGAAGAGAGCCTCAGGATGATGCTCATCCCGCTTTCGCCGACGATTGCGGCGAGGCGGTCCGCAAATCCGTAGCAAAGATAGATGCTTATCGCCACCAGCGCGGAGCCAATCACGGCGGCGAGAATCGCGAGGAGATTCGGGCCGAGGTGGTGCGGCTCGTTGGCACCAAGGGTGATGGCCATGGAAATCGAGCCGGGACCGACTGTAAGTGGCAGGGTCAGCGGATAAAAAGCGCTGCGAGAAATGTCTCTCATGTGGACTTTCTTCTGAACGTCCCGGCCGCGATCCACTTCCTCTTTGCTCTTCAGCATGGCCCAGCCGTTGGAGATGACAATGAGGCCGCCGCCGACCTGGACTACCGGAATGGAAATCCCAAAGAAATCCAGGATGTGAGAGCCAACGAGAAACGAGGCAATCAAGAGGACGAAGCTGTTCATCGCAACCTGGCGAGCGAGGATTCTGCGCGCAGAATCCGGATAGTCGCGCGTCAGGGCGAGAAAGACGGGGCTGCCGCCGAGCGGATTCACGATGGGGAACAGGGCGCTGAGAATCAGCAGGGTACTCTTGGCGGCTTCCAGCAAGTTGGCTCCTCCGGAGGGGAGAGTATAGCCGAGACGGGATTGCGGCGAACACGCTGTTAGGCTGTCCCGGAAGCGCGGTAGCGATAGAAATTTGGTGGTTTGAAGTTCGCTGGTTTATTGGCTGGGGTGCCTCGCCCCACCCCCTGTTTTTTGTAAGTGTTGCATCTAAAAGGCTTAGCTCTACTGTAAGTCTTTTGTTTGCAACACTTGCGTGGAGACTCATAAGTGTCGCAGCTAAAGGGCTTAAAGGAAGAGTGGAGTGGACAGTAATCAGTGGACGGTGGTCAGTGCGGAGAGAAACAGGAAACTCGAATGGGAGTGAGATGGGTCATTTCCGACCTGGCCGGGATCTCCGCCCCACTACGGACAAAGAGCTACGATGGGGTAAGCGGACAGAGTGGAAGGCCGAAAAAGTGAAGACGCGGCGAGAATCAGACTCGATAAACACGGGAGAGAATAGCACATCTTATTTAAATTGTTAAGTGTTTTGCAGTGAATAGCAGGATTGACGGTCGAACGGTCGCAGGGGCGGGTTGAATGGTATCGGCAGAGGCGGGACAACTGAGAAAAAGCAAAGACAAAGCCCTGTCCTCCCCGACCGGTCGGGGTAAATGCCTGCCGAGGGCAGGGCACTCGGCCAATCAAGTTCGTCCAGGCGTTTACGTGCGGGCTACCAGACAAACTACTGGACGGTGAGAGTAAGGCTCAGATTCTGGCTTAGGGAACCAGACGTGCCGGTCAGCGTGAGCGTTGAGGTGCCAAGCGGCGTGCCAGGGTTGCCGCTGCTTCCAGAGCTGTTGTTTCCGCCGCAGCCGACCACTAACGAGACACTCAAGAACAAGAGAGTGGTGGCCCACAATAGAGGAACTCGCCAATTGGAAAGGCTTAGGCGGTTTCCGCGGGCAAGAATAAGAAACACAAGCAAGAGAAAGGCAATGGGCCAGATCGGAATGCGAGTGCTAGGAATGCGCCATAGGCCCGCAGGCACTGCCGAAGCGGCGGTCGTGTTGACGGTAACACTGAAGGGTACAGGCGAGTTTGCACTCACTAGCACAGGGTTTGGAGGGTTGCACGTGGCACGGGCAGGTGCTCCCGAGCATGTAAAGCTGACTGTGCCGGTGAAGCCGCCCATCGGATTGATTTGGAGGTTGTAAGTGGCCGTTTGTCCGGCCTTTACGGCTGCAGAGGTGGAACCTCCGGGGCTGGCAGCAGTCAAAGTAAAGCTTGGGGGAGGCGGGGCCAGGACTTTGAATACGAAAGCATCGCCTTTCGAGCCGAGCATCGATTGAAACGCGCCTGGCGTAGACAGGCCGGGAGAAAAAGTGCCACCGGTTACATAAACATTGTTGGAAGCGTCCAGGGCAACGCCAGTGGCGAAGTCCACATTGCTTCCGCCTAGATAGGTGGAATAGAGGAGCGTGGCGCCAGCGGGGTCAAGCTTGGTAAGAAAAGCGTCCGGGCAATTGAGGTTGTAAGGAATGCCGGAGATGCGGAGGATGCAAGTGCCGCTGCCTAATGCCGCTTGCAGAGGGGAGGCCGTGGGGAAATTTGTGGAATTGGTGATCCCGGACACGAAGGCATTGCCTGTGGAGTCGACCGCGATGCCGAAACCGAGATCTACGCCAGCGCCTCCGAGGAAGGTAGCGTAAGACAACGAGCCGGTGGAGCCAACCTTGGCGACGAATGCGTCGGGGCAGGTGACCGATTTGCCGGCAAGGGAACAGCTAGCTGAGGCCAGGGAGCGTTGGGTCACACCGGCGGTCGCTGGAAAGTCGGCGGCATTTGTCGTGCCGGTGAGATATGCGTTTCCCGAAGAATCGACGGCCACGCCGAGAGCCGCGGTGTCTCCCGTGCCGCCGAGGTAGGAAGAGTAGACCAGGGCGCTAGCAGTTGGGTTGAACTTGGCGATGAAAGCAGAAGCGCAGACGTGGCCCCCACCACCGCTGGAGGCCAAGGGGCCGCAGCGGCCCGCTTTGCGTGAGGGCTGGAAAGCGGCGACCACGGGAAAGTCGTCGGAAAGTGTGGCACCGGCTACATAGGCGTTGCCAGCTGAATCTATGGCGATGCCGGTCGCGGCGTCATAGTAGCTGCCCCCGAGGTAACTAGCGTAAAGAAGGGAGCCGCTGCCGGAGGCATTGGTGTCGAACTTTGCGACGAAGCCATCCGAGCAAGGGATAATCGAGCCGCCGTTGGAAGAGTGGCATTGCACGCCGCCGGCTCCGGAGTTTAGGCCTGCGTTAGGCTGGACGACACCCGGCATAGTAGGAAGCGAATTGGAGCGAGTGTAGCCGGACAGATAGGCGTGTCCAGTGTTGTCGACAGCAATAGAAGTGGCGGAAGTGTCGTTGACGGAGTCGTTGCCGACGCCGCGGCTGCCCGGAGTTCCACCGAGGTATGTGGAGTACAAAAGCGACCCGCTGGAACTGAGCTTGGCTAGAAAAGCGCGGGCAAGCCTGCTTGTGGCGCTGCTTTGGAAACCGCCGCTAGTCGTCGGGAAGTCCATGGATTCGGTTTCGCCGGCAACGTAGGCCTGTTGATTTGAGTCCACGGCAATCCCAATCCCAATATCGGAGCGACTTCCGCCGAGGTAAGTGGAATAAATAATGCCAGACCCGTCGGGTTTCAGTTTGGTGACGAAGGCATCCGGACAAGGGAACGTTTTCCCCAGCCCAGGGGCGTTGCAAAAGGCGGAATGCAAGCTTGAGCTGAGCGCTGAGGCGGTGGGGAAGTCGGGAGAGGTGGTGGCGCCGGTAACGTAAATGCCAGTGGCATCTGCTGCAATATGCAGACCCACGTCGGCCAGCATGCCGCCGAGGTAGGTAAAGAAGCTTAGGACGGGATCAATGACGAGAGGTTTCGAGGTGTCATAGGCGGCGACGCTGAAGCCGACGCGGTTGCCGGCTTCCAGAGTGTAATCGCAGTTGACGAAGTGCCTGCTCGAGCTGCCGGCGGTGGAAGAGTTCTCGCTGGTTTGATACGTCGAAGGTTTCTGAAAACGCAGTTCGGTGTCTCCGAATTCCAAAACAAGATCTCCGGTCGAGGGATCGAGGCGGGCGCGATCGACGCCTTCGAAGCCGACTTGGATCTGCCTTGGACTCGAGCCAGGTGCGACGATGAAGTCGTATTCGAGGCGCTGCTGATTGCCGTAATAAAGAAGGTCGATTCCCGGATAAATGCCCTCATATTTGACCGTGGCATAGGTTTTCACATTAACCTGCCAATTTTTCGGATCATCTCCAATAAAGTAGTTGGCCTTTCCGGGCAACGGGTCGAAGCCCACGCCTTGCAAACCCGGACGAGCACCAAGCAGCGACATGCGAAGCCAGTGGGAAGCCACGGAGGCGTCAGGATGGAGTTCGATCGCTGCCGGTTTGTCTGTCAGGGTGCCGGACAAAGGCGAAAAGAGAGCGCTAATATCCTGGGCAGCTTTTGAAAGGGGTGGTTGGTGGAGCGCCCGCGAATCTTTTTGGTCAATCAAGAAAGCTGCTTTGTCTGAGCCGAGGAACAAGGACATACCGCGCCCTCGCGAAAGGAACTGAATCTCGGGGCCAGCCTGTCCGCGATTGACCTCGAAGCTGAGAGGCAGCTTGGCATAGGTGTCGAGCAACTGCGCGCAGGCCGCTGGTGAAGCGACGGGGGCGTGCAGGGCGGCAGGATAGCTGGGCGAGAGGGACCGGGGCGAGTCCGCGGGGATATTCCAGGCAGCAAAGAGGAATGCAGTTAGTAAGAAGCCGAGGGAAACAGCGCGAGAACGTGCCTGGTTGGCTAGCCACATGTGTCGCGACCTCCTTTTCGACGCCGAATCAGCAGTTGTAGGAAGGCCTAGTTCTTTGGGGTAGCGCGAGAGAGTTAATGAGCGAAAATATAGGCCAGGTGTCATCTTGCGGTCAAGTTAAATTAGCCTTAAACCAATCTGATATCTAATCCATTAGTTAAAGATGAGCTAAGGAGAAGTGCGCAGGAGCGGGCGACTGTCAGGCTTGTATATTGCTGGTGATGCTTTGCGCGCACAAGCCGAAGTTCGTCACCAACACTGAGATTTTGACATTGTGTTCTTTTTTCCTTTTGGAAGTACTTTGTTTTCAACTTGCGTCGATTGAAAACGCGATGTAGTGCAGACCAACCTACTTGAATTGCAGCTTTTCTCCTGA
>WNEZ01000400.1_pt1 | contig 35136 bp, 19 predicted proteins | sample 5400521 | NCBI WGS metagenome assembly WNEZ01 (sample SAMN13153339, study PRJNA577476) | soil metagenome | isolation source: 120 cm saprolite under Douglas fir tree site 2 hole 1 replicate 1 | place: USA:California | collected 2015-04-18 | reverse complement strand
GCGCCGATATCTGAACCATCCCGAACTGACGGCAGCGCGCTTCGTTGCAAACCGCCTGGCGCCGGACCGGTTCCCACGTTTGTATCGCACGGGAGATCTCGGTCGCTTCCGCTCGAACGGTGAGATCGAGTACCTGGGCCGAGTCGACAGTCAGGTGAAGCTGCGCGGCCTGCGTATTGAACTGGGTGAAATCGAGTCGGTGCTGGCATCCCACGTGGCGGTGCGGGGAGCGGTAGTGACGATAACCGGAGTGGGCGAGCAGCAGAAGTTGTCCGCCTACGTGGTCTTGAACGACGGCAAGGTGGCGCCTGCTGCCGGGGAGTTGCGACGCTATCTGCGGACGAAGCTGCCGGAACACATGGTTCCGGCCAGTTACTGGCGGGTAGAAAAGGTGCCACTGCTGTCCAGTGGAAAGGTCAACCGGGACGCGCTCGCTTCTTCCGGAGCGATTCCGCTGCTCGACGAGGCGGAGTTGCTGCTTCCGCGGAATGAGGTAGAAGCCAAGCTGGCGGAGATATGGAAGGAGCTGTTGAAAGTAGGGCAGGTAGGGATCGAACAGAACTTTTTCGAGCTGGGTGGACACTCGTTGCTGGTGCTGCAGGTGACGGCTCGGATCCGCCGGATGTTCGAAGTGGAGTTACCGGTGAGGAGTGTGTTTGAAGCACCGACGATTGCGGGACTGGCGATGGAAGTGGAGAAGGCACAAACGCTTGGCCTGAAGGCACGCACACCGATTCCACAACGGCGCCAGCGTGCCGCGGTAGCAGGCGCCAATCAAGAAGCGCTGCTGATTCAATTGGAGAAGCTGTCGGCGGAAGAGGCCCGGAATTTGCTGAAGGTTTTACTGGATGGAAAACAAAACTATGAATTTCGATCTTGATTCAGAGACTCGCCGCAAGCTCGGTCACCGGCTGATCGACATTGTTGACGATTTTTTTGCCTCGTTACCGGACCGGCCAGTTCAACCTCCGGCTGAGAATCGTTCCTATCCTGCACATCAAGACACACTCCCTGAGACGGGCGAAGATCCAGCCAAGGTTTTCGAGGAAGTCTGCGGTGAGTTGATGGAGAAAGGGTTCCACATTCCCAGTGCTCACTATCTCGGAATGATGAACCCCACGCCCACCTTCATGGCATTCCTCGCGGAATCACTTGTCGCAGTTCTGAATCCCCAACTTGCCACCCTGGCTCGATCGCAAATGGCCTCGCGAATTGAAGCTGAAACCGTCCGTTGGGTGGGCGAACTGGTCGGGTGGAAAACTCCTTTCAGCGGAACCTTTACTACCGGAGGCAACGAAGCGAATCTCAGCGCAGTCGCGATGGCGTTGGGAACAAAGTTCCCGGGCGTGACCGAGGATGGCGTCTGTTCCATCGGGGCTCAGCCTGTTTTTTATACATCGGTGGAAGGGCACCACTCTCTGGACAAATCCGCAGGCCTGCTCGGTCTGGGCCGCAAATCGCTGCGCCGTATTGCGGTGAATGAGTCTCTGCAGCTTGATCCTCAGCAACTCGAAGCGGCCATCCAGCAGGACTTGTCAGCCGGGAGGAAGCCATTCTGTGTCGTCGCGACGGCGGGGACTACCAGTTCTGGCGCCATCGACGACCTGCCAGTGATTTCAGAGATCTGCCGTCGCCATGGTCTATGGTTTCATGTCGATGGTGCCTACGGCGCGGCAGTACTTTTTTCGAACCGTTATCGCAATCTGGTGCGAGGAATTGAGCAAGCCGACTCGGTCACCTTCGACCCGCATAAGTGGCTGGCAATGCCCTTCTCCTCAGGACTGGTTCTCACCACTCACGTCGACGCACTTGAGCGCACATTCTCTGTTCCGTGTTCGTACTTGCAAAAGGCGCCTCCCGGACCGCTTCCCGACAACCTCAACATCGGCGCTCAGTGGTCGCGGCGGATGAATTCGCTGAAGCTCTGGGTGACCCTGCGCGCGCACGGTCGTAGAGCCTACGAAGAACTGATCGACCGTCAAATGGATCTCGCACGGAGTTTTGCCGACTGGGTCGCTACGTCCGAGAACTTCGAGCTGGCTGCGCCGCAGGTCTTACCCATCCTGAATCTGCGTTTGAAGGCGAGGGAAGTGTCTTCGTCGAACCGTCAGGCCTTGCATGCTGCGATCATCGACGAGGTCAACCGCGACGGTCAGCGCTGGATTTCCGGAGCGACGGTCAATGGGGAAAGCGCAATTCGCACGATGGTGATCAGCTACTTGAGTGAAGAACGCCATCTGCGGGAGCTGCAAGCCGCCCTCGAAGCCTCATGCATCGCATTGAGACCATTGCTAAAGGAGGAGGCCGGCAAGCTGAGCAAGCGTGCCGAAAACCCTACCGGGGATATGGCCGTCTTATTTCAGACCCCACCTCCGGACAGCGTGCATCGAATTATTGAAGAGTCATCTTGAATCACGCAGACGGATGATCGTTTGGTAGCGTCAGACCGATAGTGAGTGATTGTAAGAAATTATGCCGACTGGGAGCCGTCAATGTTGCGCGAGTTCTTTGTGAGTCCGAAGACACAGAGCATCGACTGGTTGACGATCGCGTTGTTGCTCGTTTCCCTGCTTAGCTTTATCGGAGCGACAATGCTCTGGATGCATCATTCTGTGTGACCACGCAAGACTTGCACCGGCCCGTCCGTTTTTGAGGGTACGTTTGTCCGCAAATCCCTGGCTTGACAACCCTGGCGAATGCTTCCCAACTAACCTAGTCAGGAGCAGAACTCAATGGCAGCTACGAAACGGTCGAGAAAGAAATCCGGTGGACGGAAGTACAGCAAGGGCGCAAGCAAGACGGTAGCGAGCGCGATGCGCAGAAAGAAGCATGGCACGCTAAAGTCGGGCAGGGGCGGAAAGGGTGGCACAGTCAAAAGCCGGAAGCAGGCGATTGCGATCGGCCTTTCCGAAGCTCGCAAAAAAGGCGCACAGGTTCCCCGCAAGAAGGCTGCCTAGGCGGTTCCAATCTCAGTTGGCGCATCGGAAGCACTTCCCGGGGAATAGCAAGCAAGCTCACGTGACTGGTCACAACAAATCCAAAGCCGAGCGATTTTCGCGTTGAACCTGCCGCAAAGTGCAGTCTTCGGGAGATTTGTCGGGACGCCAGCGAAGGAACTTGGCGCCGTGCCGGAAACGTCCTCCGGTGAAGTGATCGAATTGGACTTCTGCTACCAGCTTAGGGTCGAGCGGTTCCCATTCGGATGAACGTTTTGTACTCCAGCGGCTCGGGCTGCCGGGGGCTCTCCCGGTGAAGCCGGGCGGCTTGATCATCTTCTTGAGCTTCCTGGTGAGTGCCGGGCGGTCCTTCGCCGGAATCGAAGAGGTGAATCCGACGTGATCGAGTTGACCGTCGTCGTTGTAGAGGCCGAGTAGCAGAGAGCCGACCAGCAGCTGCTTTTCAAGATAGCGAAAGCCTCCGACAACGCAATCCGCGGTACGCTGGCGCCTGATCTTCCGCATGCCGGTGCGCTCTCCGCTCTGGTAGGGCAAATCGCGCCTTTTGGCGATCACTCCGTCGAGAGCCACTCCCATGTGAAACCATTTACGGGCTACAGCAAGATCCTGCGTGACGGGAGAGAATCGGATCGTGCGGTTGGACTTCAGATACTTTCGAGCAAATGCCTCGAGGTGCCCGCGTCGGGCTTCGAGGGGCTGCTTGACCAGCGATTTGCCCTTGTCATCAACCACGAGGTCGAACACGATGAAGACACACGGAGTCTGCTCGCTCAACTTTTTTATTCGGCTTGCCGCCGGGTGAATGCGCATCAGTAATTGATCAAATGACAGGGTGCCGTCGACGGGGATTACGATCTCGCCATCCAGAACGAACTGCTTAGCTTTGAGGCCGGCAAGCGCGGCGAGCAACTCGGGGAAGTATCGAGTCAGAGATTTAGCGGACTTGGACATCAGATCGACGCGTTTTCCATCACGAAAAGCCAGGCAGCGGAAGCCATCCCATTTGGGCTCGTATTGCCATTCCGGACCCGCGGGGAGTTCGCTCGCGGGCATGGCCTCCATGGGCCGGTAAGTTTTCTTCAGTGGAAGCGTCATCGAGAATTGTGATTCGCGCGACGGATAAGATGCATCTAGTTCGATGGCCGTTCGCGAGCTGAGCAGAAATCGTTATGACCAAAGGTCCAGATGTAATTGTGATCGGCGCAGGTGCGGCAGGAATGGCTGCGGCCGTCGACCTGGGAAAGGCTGGACTTTCGCTACTGATTCTGGAAGCGCGCGACCGGATTGGCGGACGGATATTTACCCAGCGGGACCCCGTTCTTGATGTACCCATCGAACTGGGAGCGGAGTTCATTCACGGAAAACCGAAAGAGATTTGGGATCCCTTGCAGAAGCGCAATGTTCCGATCACTGAAGTAAATGGCGACAATTGGTGCGCAACGGAAGGGCAGTTGTCGCCGTGCGATTTTTTCTCCGAAGTGGATGAAATTCTGGAACAAATGGACGATCGGTCGGCGGATGAATCGTTCCTGGATTTTCTCCAGAGGCGATTTCCAAATACGAAGGGCAATCCCACACAGGAGGAAGCGAAACGATGGGCCATCGGCTATGTCAGCGGCTTCAATGCCGCCGATCCTCGCCTCGCGGGCGTCCATTGGTTGGTAAAGGGAATGCGAGCAGAAGAAGAAATCGAAGGGGATCGTGCATTTCGCTGCACGAACGGCTACGCGGATTTAGTAGAAATCCTCCGTCACCAGTTGGCCGAGGCTCAGGTCTCAATTCAGACTGAAACCGTGGTGGAGCAAATTAGATGGAGACGAGATGAGGTACAAGTGATGGCTCGAGCACCCCGCGGTGCATTGAGTCTGACTGCTCCGCGAGTGCTGGTTACCCTACCTTTGGCGGTTCTGCAAATTTCGCCAGGGATGGCCGGGGCGGTCGAGTTCGTTCCTGCATTGCCGCAGCAGAAAATCGAGGCCATGAACAAACTCGAGATGGGAAAGGTGATCCGTATCGTACTTCGATTTCGTGAGCGGTTCTGGAAAAACATTTCTCCGGTGAAGTCGAAGACTCTTTCGGAGATGAGTTTTCTCCTCTCGCATGACGAATGGTTCCCGACGTGGTGGACGAGAATGCCAGAAACGCTTCCCATCATTACGGGATGGGCCCCGTTCCGGGCGGCGGAGCGGCTTTCCGGTAAGAGCCGCAAGTTTGTGGTGGAACGAAGTTTAGAGACGTTGGGACGGCTGCTGGGTCTCAGCGTTCAAGATTTGGCGCGGCGGCTTGAGGCTACGTACCTTCATGATTGGCAGAGCGACCCATTTTCCCGAGGAGCTTACAGCTATGGCAAGGTCGGGGCAGACGGAGCGCCGGAGGAACTGGGGTGGCCGGTGGAAGATGCTCTGTTCTTTGCTGGCGAGGCAACCGATGTTTCGGGTAACAATGGCACGGTTCATGGAGCAATCGCTAGCGGACGCCGGGCCGCGGCGGAAATTGCGCAGAAAGTGACGGCAGCGCCAAGTCTACGGAAAGAGAATTGAAATATTTCCTCAGTCGTAATCGGGAGTTTTCTTCTCTACGAGCGCACGATCACCTTGCTACAGGCCCTACCTGATAGAACCCCGGCCGTCTCGCAGTTTATCGTTTTTGCTAACCGTTGCCTGTGAGTTCTCTTTCGTACTGGAGCGTAAAGGACAAGAGTCGTTTGTCGAATAAAAGCCGATGAGAATCGCCCAAGTAGCGCCGCTATATGAAAGTGTCCCGCCGCGTCTTTACGGTGGTACGGAACGAGTCGTCTCGTGGCTGACCGAGGAACTGGTGCGATTGGGGCACGAGGTCACGCTGTTTGCCAGTGGCGATTCGGTAACCAATGCACACCTTGTCCCTGCCTCTTGCAGGGCATTACGGCTTGACCGGGAATCCATAGATCCGCTAGCTCATCATGTGCTCATGGTCGAACAGGTATTCAGTGCAGCTGCAAATTTCGACATCATCCATTTTCATTTGGACTTCTTGCACTTTCCCTTGAGCCGGCGAGCGGAGGTTGCGTGCGTTACAACGCTGCATGGAAGACTCGACATTTCCGATCTGGTTCCGCTCTATCAACATTTCCGTGAGTTGCCGCTGGTCTCCATCTCAGATGCCCAGCGCGCTCCTCTACCTTGGGTAAACTGGCAGGGAACGGTGCATCACGGGATGCCGAGAACGTCCCTGACATTAGGAGGGGTAGGAGGGGGAGACGGCCGGTACCTCGCGTTTCTGGGGCGAGTGTCCCCGGAAAAGGGATTGGACCATGCAATCGAAATCGCCAAGCGCTGCGGCATGCTGTTAAAGGTGGCCGCGAAAATTGATCGCGCCGACCAGGCGTATTTCGAAACTGAAATTCGTCGTATGCTGGATGAGCCGTCCGTGGAATTCGTGGGCGAGATTGGCAACGACGAGAAGGCTGCGTTCCTTGGCGAGGCAGCTGCGCTCCTGTTTCCGATCAACTGGCCTGAACCGTTCGGCATCGTCATGATAGAAGCTATGGCTTGCGGGACCCCGGTGATTGCTTATCCCTGCGGTTCGGTTCCTGAGATCATCACCAACAGAGTCACTGGGTTTGTTGTGCCGGATATTGATAGAGCGGTTGAGGCCGTGGGCAAACTCGGAGAAATCGACCGGAAAGAATGCCGCAAACACTTCGAACTGAATTTTTCGGACGAGCGGATGGCTCGGGAATACCTCGGCATTTATGAGCGGCTGGTCCGAGGGAAGTCACCGGCACTCACCGTGGAAGACGGAGTCTTGAGTTGGACGGATCTGGCGTCACCCAGCAGTACTACATAGCTACACCTCTATCACCGGTCGACGACCGGGCGCGTGTTCTCAAGTACGGCGGAACATTCTTCGTGTTCGACCGCATGGGAGACGTGCAACCCGGCGGTCTCGGCGAGCAGGGATTATTCGTTGAAGGCACGCGCCACCTGTCGCAGCTGAGGGCCCACCTGTGGCGGACTCCGCCTCTGCTGCTCAGTTCGACGGTGGAAACCAACAACTTCCTTTTTTCCGCTGACCTCGCGAATCTGGACGTCTCGCGATATCAGGAGGTAGTGATCCCGCGTGGCACTCTGCATTTGCTGCGATCGAGATTCCTCTGGAAGAAGAGTTGTTATGAGGAGTTCATGTTTGTAAATCATGGGCTCTCCGACTTGTTCGTTCCTTTCCGGATCACGTTTGACGCAGACTTCGCTGACATCTTCGAAGTACGCGGCATTCACCGGGAAAAGAGAGGGATAAGGCTACCCACGAAAGTGGAGGATGATTCGGTGCTGCTCTCGTACGAGGGGCTGGATGGAGTCGTAAGACGGACCCTTTTGCAGTCGGATCCGGCGCCCGCCCGCGCAAGTGACAATGAACTGGAGTACGAGGTTGCACTCCGCCCCAAGGAACGCGCCAGCTTTCATCTGTTGATTTCATGTGACAGCGATGGATCGCAGAACGATGCATCGCGGAATGATAGTTCGCGGAGCAATGGATCGCGGAACTCGTTTGGGTATTCACTGGCCATGAGCGCCGCGCAACGGGAGTTGGAGACCGTCGGCGGTGCTTTTCCCCGTCTGTACAGCTCCAATTCGCGGTTTAGCGACTGGATCAGTCGCTCCATCGCGGACGTGCAGATGATGATGGTGGGAAATCCTGAGCCGAATTATCCCTACGCCGGGGTGCCTTGGTTCAGCACGGTCTTCGGCAGAGACGGGATCATCACCGCGCTGCAAACGTTGTGGCTGAATCCGGCAATTGCGAGGGGAGTTCTAGAGTGTCTGGCAGCGACGCAGGCGACGAAGATCGATCCCGCGAACGATGAGGAACCGGGAAAGATTTTGCATGAGATGCGGAGTGGAGAGATGGCGGCGCTGGGCGAGGTTCCTTTTGGCCGCTACTACGGGAGCGTGGATGCGACTGCTCTTTTCGTAATGCTTGCGGGCGCGTATTACGAGCGCACGGCAGATCGCCAGTTCATACAGAGACTATTTCCTCATATTGAGCGCGCGTTGGAGTGGATCGACAACTTCGGTGACAACGATGGCGATGGTTTTGTGGAATACGCGCGGCACTCAAAGAAGGGTCTGGTGCAGCAGGGCTGGAAAGACTCTGACGATTCCATCTTTCATGCCGATGGGAGCCTTGCCGAGGCTCCGATTGCGCTTTGCGAAGTACAGGGATATGTATACGCAGCAAAATTATCCGCGGCGGAATTGTGCGTGGTACTGGGGAATTCAGAGAAAGCGGGCGCGCTGCAGGCACAGGCAGAAATGCTACGCGAACGATTTGAGGAACAGTTCTGGTGCGAAGAGCTTTCGACATACGCCCTTGCTCTGGACGGGCGAAAGCGCGCTTGCCAGGTGCGCACCTCGAATGCCGGGCATTGCCTGTACACCGGAATCGCCTCCCCAGAACGTGCGCGGCGAGTTGCGGAGACCCTGCTCAGTGCCGAATCCTTCAGCGGTTGGGGGGTGCGCACGGTCGCATCGAGCGAAATGAGATACAACCCGCTTTCGTACCATAACGGCTCGATTTGGCCGCATGAAAATTCGCTGATTGCCTGCGGGCTGGCAAAATACGGTTTCAAGAAACTGGCGGGGCGGATTCTGCTGGCGCTCCTCGATCTGAGCAGCACGGTGGAATTACACCGCCTTCCGGAGCTCTTCTGCGGTCTGGACCGTCGTCCGGGGGAAGGTCCCACGCTATATCCGGTGGCTTGCTCCCCGCAAGCCTGGGCGGCGGCGGCGCCGTTTCTGATCCTGCAAGCATGTCTCGGCATATCAGTTGACGCCGAACACGAGCAGATTATATTCGATCATCCCTGTTTGCCCGATGGTATTCCACAGCTTGCTATTGACGGCGTTCGCTGCGGAAACGTGAGCGTCGATTTGTTTCTGGAAAGAAGGAATGACTCTGTTCTGGTGCAGAAGAAGGACGCCAAGAGTGAGCTGGAAATTGTGACGATCGTTTCGTAAATACAGCGTATCCCCTACCGACAACTCCCCTGCAATCCAAGGCATCACAGATAGTCACTTTTGCGTCAGATGCAAGCCATTGGTGGTGTTGTCGGTGAACGCTTGCTGAAACTGGGTCATTTTATTGCTTATGCGCCGGTCAGCTTTCTTATTTGCATTTTTCGCTGTAGCTGCCGCATGGGCGCAACTTGCGCCGCCCGGTCCCCAAGCGGCGTACGAGGGGCAAACCGTAAGTGCGGTCTCACTCATCGCGAATCCGTATCGTGATCTTGAACCCTTTCGTTCAGTCGTAACCCAAAAGCCTGGAGAGCCCTACTCCGAGAAGAAAGTCGAGGAAAGCGCCGCTGCACTTCAGAAAATGGGCGGTTTCGAGAAGGTTAAAGTCAACGTCCTGCCGGAGATTCAGGGGCTTCGCCTCAACTTCGTCCTGGAACCGGCATGGTACTTGGGCGTAACAGACTTTCCCGGTGTCGGGAAATACTTTTCCTACACGCGCCTGCTGCAAGTAGTCGACCTTCCAGACGAAGACCCCTACGATCCAACTCGCATTCCGGTGGCCGAGAATGCGCTGCGCGACTTCCTTCACAGAAATGGATACTTTCAGTCGAAAGTGCACGTTGAACCGCAGATCGATGACACTCATCAACTGGTGAACGTCAGCTTTGTTGTGGAGATGGGGAAACAAGCGCGGATCGGCTCGGTGAATGTGGAAGGGCCAACGGAGCCGCAGAGTTCACACCTTCTGCGCGCCGCAAGGTCGCTTCGCGCCCGCTTAACTGGAGCTCTGCTGAAACCGGGGAAGCCATATACTCCCGAACGGATCAGCGCCGCAACAGCATTGATGAGGAGAGTGCTCGTCAGCCAACGCCGGCTCGCCAGCAGCATCCAAGAGAATCCTCCGCAGTATCACGCCGAGAGTAATCGCGTGGATGTGTCTTTCAAGGTGGAGGTCGGGGCAGTAGTTACGGTTCAGACGACTGGGGCGAAGCTCACAGTCATTCCATTTCTGGCGGGACGGCAGAAAAAGAAGCTTATCCCGATTTACTCCGAATGGGCCGTCGATCAGGATCTGGTGGACGAGGGACAACGCAACCTTATCGATTATTTCCAGAAGAAGGGATTCTACGACGTCAAGGTTAGCGCAAAATTTGAGCGCGGGCCGGAACAGATTCTGGTGGTTTATCAGATCGATCGCGGCAAGAAGCACAAAGTGGATCGCATTATCTTCCACGGGAATCATGAATTATCTGACAAGGAATTGAGGGCGCAGGTAACGGTGAAGAAGTCGCACATCTGGACTCACGGCAGCCTTAGTCAAAAATTACTGAAGCAGAGTGCGGACAACATTCAGGCGGTGTACCGCGATCGGGGATACGAAGATGCCAAGGTCACTCCGCGAGTGGTCGATCATGAGCCGAAAATCGATGTGGCCTTCGATGTTCAAGAGGGTCCCCAGACCCTGGTCGAGGATGTGCAGGTTACAGGAAACCAGAACATCGAATACGCGAAACTGACCGACCCCGTGGGCTTTCAGCTCCGTGCAGGCGCGCCCTTTTCGCCGCGGAAGTTGGCCGAGGATCGGAACCGGATTTCAGCGACATATCTGAACCATGGCTACCTGAATGCTGCCGTCAAGGCCTCGGTGAATCGTAGCGCGGGCGATCCTTATCGGGTGAACGTCGCCTATGCAATTACCGAGCATCAACTGGTACGCATCAGCGAAGTAGTGTATCTAGGCCAAGCGCAGACTCGGTTGTCATTGATCCGAAGGACGGCGCAGCTTCCGCCGGAAACGCCGATGCGGCGGGGACAAATGCTGGAAGCGGAGAGCCGGCTCTACGACCTCAACATTTTCGACTGGTCGAGCGTCGGTTCGCGAAAACCTATCACAGACCAGACTGACGAGATGGCATTCGTCAAAGTACACGAGGCGAAGCGCAACGAACTTACGTACGGGTTTGGATTCGAAGTCTCACATCGCGGCGGAAACATTCCGGGAGGGACGGTCGCGATTCCCGGAGGCGGCCCGGGAATCGGTCTGGGAGGGAACAAGATTGCGCCCAGCCAATCCACGTTTGCCAGTCCGCGCGGATTGGTTGAGTTCAACCGCCGCAACGTACGAGGACTGGGCGAGACTGCGAGCGCAGCGATTCTCTTGTCCCGTCTTGATCAGCGGCTGCTGACCACGTATACCCAGCCCCACTTTATCGGTTCGGAATGGAGTTCGCTATCGAGCTTTTCGATGGAACGCACGAGCGAGAATCCACTTTTCACAGCAGGCCTGGGTGAGCTCTCGTTTCAGGTGGAACGGCTGATAAGCCGGAAGCTGAATACGCGATTGCAGCTTCGCTACGCCTTCAACAAGACAACACTGTCGCACTTGCTGGTGCCGGAACTCGTTCTCGAAAAGGATCGGCATGTGCGCCTGTCGACGTTGTCGGGAACTCTGATTCGCGATACGCGCGACAAACCGCTCGACGCTCACCGCGGTGTTTATTCCACGATCAACTTATCCATCACCCCGACGGCCTTCGGCTCCAGTGCGACGTTCGCGAAACTCTTCGGTCAATACGCATATTACAAACCATTTCATTCTGTCGTACTGGCCAACAGCATTCGTCTCGGCATGGCGAAAGCCTTTGCCGGAGGGTTTGTGCCCACCAGCCAACTGTACTTCTCAGGCGGCGGAACTTCTTTGCGCGGCTTTCCCATTGATGAAGCCGGTCCGCAGCGGCTGGTTCCGTTCTGCAATGTGTTGCAAGGACAGTCTGGATGCGTGAATGTGACCGTTCCGGTGGGAGGAAGACAGCTTTTCATCCTGAACTCTGAGGTCCGCTTTCCGCTGGGCCTTACGAAGGCGCTCGGCGGAGTGGTTTTCTACGACGGAGGGAATGTCTACAGCGCGGTCAACTTCAAGAATTTTGTGAACAACTACAGCAATACGGTCGGAATCGGCTTGCGTTATGCGACTCCGATCGGTCCGGTGCGCTTTGATCTGGGAAGAAATCTGAACCGGGTGCCGGGAATCGGCGCGACCCAATACTACATCACCATCGGGCAGGCCTTTTAGGAGAAGTCATGAGATGGAAGCGGATCATCGGCTGGGCGCTTGCGGGATTGGCGGCGCTGATTCTTGTCGCTGTCATCGGAGGATATTTCTACCTGAAGAGTTCCGGGTTCCAGCACTACACACTCGGCAAGATCGAGGAGCAAGTGAACCTGGCGACTGGCGGAAGGGCCGAGATTCGGGCGCTTGATTTCGATCTGTCGACTCTAACGGCGCATCTCTACCACATCACCGTGCACGGGACCGAGGGCCCCAACCAGCCACCGCTGTTGCAAGTCGATAAGCTAACCGTGGGCGTGAAAATTCTTTCGGCGCTGCATCGCCAGGTCAATTTGCGGGAGCTGCTGATTGAGCATCCTGTAGTGCATCTGCAAGTGAATCGCCAGGGTAAGAACAATCTTCCCCCAGCCCCGCCCAGCCAGAGTAGCAGCCACACGAACGTGTTCGATCTCGCCGTGGGGCACGTCCAGCTCACAAACGGCGAAGTCAACTACAACGATAGAAAAACTCCTTTAGACGCTGACCTCTACAATCTGGGAACGGATATCCGCTTCGAGTCCCTGGCGAGGCGCTACAACGGAACAATCTCGTACGACAATGGACACCTGCGTTATGCGCAGTACTCACCGTTGCCGCATCATTTGAACTTAGAGTTCACTGCTGCGCCAGAGCGCTTCTCGCTCGAATCGGCGGTTCTAACGGTGGGATCGTCGGCCGTAACCCTTCACGCCAATGTTTTGGACTATTCGAATCCCATAGCCGACGGGAACTACGAGATTCGGATTCACGCTCAGGACTTTGCCGCGATGTCGCCCTCGTCTGCTCCTGCCGGAGACGTGGCGGTCAACGGCACGCTGCACTACCAGGCAGCCGCGAACCAGCCGTTGCTGCGCAGCATTTCGACGACGGGGAAGATTGCCAGCGAGGTGCTGACTGCAGCCGCTTTAGGAAGCCGCGTCGAATTACGAAAGGTTCAAGGGCAATATCAGTTAGCGAACGGCACGCTGCAGATAAAGAATCTGAATGTGGAATCGTTTGGCGGGCGCATCGTGGCCGATGCGGAGATGCAGCACCTGGATACAACTCCGGTGTCAAAAGTGCGGGCTTCTTTGCATAAGATTTCCTTGCGGGCGGTGCAGCAGGTTCTCCATCGGCCGGAAATGAAAGGCACTGCAGTTTCAGGAACGCTGAATGGGACGGTCGACGCGGCCTGGAAAGGCGACATCAGCCACATGCTCGCTCACTCCGATCTCACAGTGAAAGCGGCTGCGACCAGTACGGACAATCCGTCAGCGGCTGAAGTGCCTGTCAATGGAGCGATTCACGCAACCTACGACGGAGCGCGGAAGACTCTGGCTCTTCGCAATACTACTGTTCGGATTCCTTCGGCGACGCTGAGCGCGCAGGGAGAGGTCGGCGACCACTCCAGCTTGGAAATTCAGGCGGTCGCGAGCGATCTGCATCAGCTTGTGATGCTGGCTTCATCATTTCGAACTACACAAGGACCACCGCCGGCGATCTCTGGTTCCGCATCGCTTAATGCGGTGGTCCGCGGCTCAATGCAAAAGCTGGATATCAGCGGGCAGTTGAACGCTCAGAATCTGCAGGTCGAAGGCAGCACATGGAGCACCGCCAAACTCGAGATGCAGGCGAGTCCTTCGCAGGTCACGGTTCAGAATGGGTCGTTGATCAATGCGCAGCAGGGGCAGGCATCGTTCGATGCGACCATTGGACTGCAGAATTGGTCCTATCAGCCTTCGAGTCCGATTCGGGCGCACCTGTCAGTGCAGCGGATGCGAGTGACGGACCTGCAGCGATTAGCAAATCAGCATTACCCTGTGTCTGGAGACCTGTCGGCGAAGCTTGAGCTGCAGGGCTCGCAACTCAATCCCGTTGGTTCGGGCTCAGTGGAAGTGGTAAACGCGCGAGCTTACGATGAGCCCGTCCAGAATCTGGCACTGAAGTTCCAGGCACAAGATGGTTCGATTATTTCGACATTGAACGTGGCGGTTGCCGCGGGAGCCCTGGATGCAAATCTGTCTTACACTCCGAAAACCAAGGCATACAAGGTTCGGCTCGATATGCCTTCCATGGTGTTGCAGAAATTGCGAACGGTGCAGGCAAAGAATCTGCCGCTCACCGGAACGGTAACCGCATCCGTCAACGGCGAAGGGACCGTGGACAACCCTCAACTCAACGCGATTGTTCAGTTGCCCCAACTCCAGCTGCGCCAGAGTTCGATCTCTGGACTGAAAGCTGAGGTCCACGTCGCCGACCATCGTGCGGACTTGAATCTCGATTCGAAGGTCTCGCAAGCCTCGGTGGGGGCACATGGCCGCGTGGATCTAACCGGCGGCTTCTATACCGAAGCTGCCATCGATACCAGCACTGTCCCCCTGGACCTGTTGATGGCCACCTACGGAAACGGGGCGCCTGAGGGCTTTCAGGGTCAGACTGAATTCCACGCAACGCTGAAGGGACCGCTGAAGGATAAATCCCAGCTTGAGGCGCGTTTGTCCATTCCCAAGCTGAACGCAAGTTACCAGTCCTTGCAGATCGGAATCGCAAATCCCATTCGGGCCGATTATGTAAACCAGGTGGTGACACTGCAACCGGCCGAGATTCGCGGCACCGGCACGTCATTGCGCGTGCAAGGCAAAATGCCCATTGGAGGAACGGCCGCGCCTACTCTCACAGCCGAAGGGACAGTGGATGTCCAGATTCTTCGCATCGTTGCCCCTGACGTCCAGAGTTCGGGCATCTTGGCGCTCGATGTTCGCACTTCCGGAACCGCGAACAATCCGGTAGTGCAGGGACAAATGCATCTGAGGGATGTGGCCCTCAGCACCGCCGATGCTCCGCTCGGTGTGGAGAAATTGAACGGCACACTCGATATCGGCAGCGAACGGGTGCAGATCTCAAACATGACCGGACAGGTAGGCGGCGGGCAAGTCTCTGTCGGCGGCTCAATTGCATACAGGCCCAGCCTGCAATTCAACATCGCGCTCCAGGGACAATCCATTCGGCTGCGCTACCCCGAGGGATTGAGAACGGTGCTGGAAAGCAGTCTTGCGTTCAGCGGAACTAAGGAATCCTCGACTTTGAATGGCCGCGTGTTGATCGACAGCCTCGCATTCACGCAGGACTTCGATCTGGCAAAATTTAGTGACCAGTTCAGTACCGGCACGACCACCCCATCGCAGCCCGGGTTCGCCGATACGGTGAACCTCTCCATTGGCGTGCAGTCAAGAGAAAATCTGAATGCCACGAGTTCGCAGGTCAGCATCGCGGGCAGGGTCGCGCTGCAAGTGATTGGAACCGCCGCCAATCCGGTGATCACCGGCAGAACCAACCTGACATCGGGGGAGCTGTTCTATCGAAATGTCCGCTACCAGCTGCAGCGCGGTGTGATTACGTTCGACGATCCCAACCAGACTCATCCGGTGATGAACGTTGTAGTAGCAACCACGGTGCAGCAATACAATCTCACGCTGACCATGCGTGGACCCCTCGATAAGCTGACGACGTCCTATGTGTCCGATCCGCCGCTGGCAACGGCTGACATCATCAACCTGATTGCGCGCGGTAAGACTACGCAAGAGGCGAACGCCACCAGCCCCAGCACGGACTCGATGATTGCTTCACAGGCGGCGAGCCAAGTGAGCAGCGGCATCCAGAAGCTGGCGGGCATCTCGAGTCTGCAGATCGATCCCACACTCGGGGGCAATAATCAGAACCCCGGGGCCCGCGTTGCGATCCAGCAGCGCGTCACCAAGAACCTGCTGTTCACTTTCTCGACCGATGTGACCCAGCCTGGGAGCGAAATGGTGCAAGGCGAGTATCAACTTAACAAGCACTGGTCGGTAAGCACGGCGCGGGATCAGTTGGGAGGGGTTTCCATCGACGGCAAGTATCGCACAAGATTTTGATTTGCCGGGAGGTCGGAGATGCAACTAGGTGGCACGCTTCAAACCCTGCGCCGCGGGCTGCGAAAGGGCCGACAAACGGATCGATGGTTAGACGAGAGTCTTGATTCGTTTCGATCAGAAAGCCGCGCTAGGTCGCTCACCGACCGGGGCAGGAAACCGACGACCAGATTTAGCCAAACTTGCACTCGCGAATTTCCTGTGAATTATCACAACTTGCGACTCGGCGCTCGCAGTTAGGGACCCCCGCAAAGTCCTCACATTCCCAGATTGTCAGCCGCTCGGAGAAAAAAGGTTGTATGAATCCTGGGAGAGTCCCTTAGAAAGTGCACCAACCGTAAGGCAAGGAAGCACATCCAAGCTCCGTGCCAGAACCGGCCAAATCGCCAGCACTGCCGAGGACCTCGTCCATCCCCACGGAGGTTCCCGAGGAACAGGCCACACTCTTTCGCGACGTCCTCACGGTTCTCGAAGAGAAGCGTGTTCCCTATGCGGTGTCCGGAGCATTCGCCCTCAGGCAACACACGGGGATCTGCCGCTTCACGAAAGACTTGGATCTCTTCATGACCGCACGCACAGCTGGTGAAGTCTACCCCTACTTGCGCGAACGTGACTTCGAGTGCGAGGTCCTGGATCCGGTGTGGCTGGGCAAAGTGCGAAAGGGTGAGTTCTTCGTCGATTTGATCACGGGCATGAGCAACGGCGTCATCGTAGTTGATGATTCCTGGATTGAGCGAGCCAGCCCGGCAGTGGTACACGGCGTCGAAACGCGGGTGCTGGCTCCTGAGGAACTGATTGCGTCAAAGATCTTTGTGGCCAAAAGGGAGCGCTTCGATGGGGCTGATATTGCTCACGTGATCTACGGCACATACCCATCGTTCGACTGGGACAGAGAACTGCAACTGGTCGGAGAAAACTGGGAGATGCTTTTGTGGTCGCTGCTGCTCTTCCGGTATGTGTATCCGGCGCAGACCCACTATGTCCCCGCGAGTATCTGGCGCGATTTGTTGCGCCGACTCGATAGGGAGGTCTCGAGACCTGACCCGCAAGCAAAATTCCGTGGCAGCCTTGTGGACGACAACATGTTTGCCATCGACTTGGACGAGTGGAGACTGGATAACGTCCAGGAGGAAACAAGACAAATACGCCTGAAGCAGATGAAGGCACTCCGAAAATGCGCGTGTAAATCGGCCGGAACTGCCGCCCGACGCGCCTCCTGACGTGAACTCGTATGAGAATCGCAGCCACAGCCGACTTGCATTTCAGCCCGCAGAACTATGCCAGGCTCAAGGAACAGTTTGAACGGGTACGCGATGAGGCCGATGTTCTTGTTCTCGCCGGCGATCTAACCAATTACGGGCAGCCTGACGAAATGGAGCCCCTGATCAACGTCCTGCTCCGCCTCAGGCTTCCGACCATCGTGGTGCTGGGCAACCACGATTACGAAAGCGGAAAAGAAGAAGAGCTTCGTCGGATGATGGTCGCAGCCGGAATCAAAGTGCTGGACGGAAGCGCCTATGAACGAGATGGCGTCGGTTTTGCCGGAACCAAAGGTTTTGTAGGGGGGTTCGGACGCGGGGTGCTGACCGCGTTTGGAGAACGCGAAGTCAAGGACTTCGTCCGAGCTTCGATCGACGAAGCTCTGAAGCTCGAGCGCGCAATGTCTCAGCTGCGAACCAAGAAACGGGTAGTGGTGCTGCACTATTCACCCATTCTGGATACCGTGCAGGGCGAGGCGCCGGAAATATTCCCCTTCATGGGTACATCGCGCCTCGCTGAAGTCGTAGATCGACATGGCGCCGATCTGGTTGTGCATGGCCATGCCCATCACGGCAAGACCGACGGGCGAACTGCGACTGGAGTCGCTGTGCACAATGTCGCCATTTCGCTGTTGCAGTCACAGCAACCATCGTCGGTGTATCGAATCTTCGACCTGTGATCGGTCAGCCAGTTGCGCCTTACGCTGTCTTGAAAGGGCGCGGCTCTAAACAGTTTGCTGAAAAACTCGATTGCGGTTCTGTTTTGAAAGGGCGTGGCTTCAGCCACTGAAGTTAGCTCCAATCTGCGAAGTGAGTTTTCAGCAGTCCGCTAAAGCCGCGCCGGCCAAAAACAAGTAAGTCCTTAAGATGTAGGGCTGGTCGCTGATTCCCTGACCGTCATGACACGGTTAGCCGGCACGTCACGCAGCGTCTGAACGGTCCCCGAAGGCCATCGAATTTCCACCAGCTCTGCCGAAGCATTCGGCCCAAGTCCAAAGTGCACCGGCCCAGCAGTGGACGACGCGTAACCAGCAGCCGTGGACTTCTGGTCGTACTGGGTGCCGCTCTTGGTCACGACCTTGATGCGTGCTCCTATGCCATCGTGGTTGCTCTTAGTCCCCTGGAGTTTAATCTCCAACCAATGGTTGTTACCCGGGCTCTCATTCATCCAGATCTCCGCCGGAGCCGTGATTGCCGTTACGACTACGTCCACACGTCCATCTCCATTCAGGTCACCGATGGCGGACCCGCGGTGTCGAGACGGAAGCCGAGACGTCAGCCCTGCCTCCGACGTCAACGCGGAAAACTTCATGCCACCCAAGTTGCGGAAGACGCTGTTCGGCTGTTCCACGGCGACGCGAGGAGCCGACAGAAGGGATTGAACATGTCCACGTGAAACAAAAATGTCCTTCCAACCGTCGTTATCAAAATCCGCAATCGTCGGAGAATACCCAGCCATCGGCAAGCTGAGCAAGGTCATGCCACTCTCGCGCGTTACTTCCGCGAAACTTCCTTTCCCGGTATTCCGATAGATCGGAAAAGTTTCGTTGTCCAGGGCGACCACAACTATGTCGGGGTAGCCATCATTATCAAGATCACGGAAATCGACGCCCATGCCGGAAATAAAAACGCCATCCTCGCGCAACGCGACATTGACGTCGAGCCCAGCCTCCTCAAACGCTCGACCTTTGTTTCGGAAGAACCAGTTGAACAGTTTGTCATTGGAAACAAAGATGTCCATCTTGCCGTCTAGATCAAAATCCGCGGTGGCTCCTCCCATACCCTTACCCGGATGCGCTCGGAAACCCCATTCCTTCGAAACGTCTTTGAACGTCCCATCTCCATTGTTGAGAAACAACTGGTTGGGAGTCGGCTTGTACATCTTGGGATGGCAGTAGTCGGGGTGACCATCGACCGGGCAGGACGGCTCGTGTTCAATATCCCACTTCAAGTAGTTGATAACCAGCAGGTCCAGCAGCCCGTCATTATTCACATCCACCCAAACGGCGCCGACGGACCAGAGCGGTCCGTATTCGGGATCAGGCTTGTTGAGCCCGGCCTTCGCTGTTACGTCGGTGAATGTGCCGTTTCCGTTGTTGTGATAAAGCGTGTTTCTGTAGACGCCCCCAACAAAGATGTCTTCGTAGCCGTCGTTATCGTAGTCGGCGACAGCAACGCCCACGTCATAGCCGCTGCCAGCCAGACCAGCTTTTTCGGTAACGTCCGTGAAGTGCCCTTTACCGTCGTTCTCGAAAAGGCGGTTCGAATATTTTGCAGAGGATTTCCGGAGCGTCTTGATGTCGGCTCCGTTGGCGAAGAAAATGTCGAGCTTGCCATCGTTGTTGTAATCGAAAATGGCCACGCCCCCGGCCATCGTCTCGGGTGCATGGCGCTCCGGGGTCTCGCAACTGTCGAGTTCGAAAGCAATCGGCTGGTACGCGAATCGGATGGGACTATCGGCGGAGGGTTTGTCGGTGGCGAGCTTTCCCGGCGGTGCAGGCGACTGCGCCTCGTAGAGACTGGGGTTCTGGGCGCGCAAAGATACCGACAGCAGCAGCACAGTAACTGCGCCCGCGAACTTCCAGAGTCTCATTGCGCGAGACAGAGCGTAATCCCCTTCGCTTGCTACTCCGGCAACCTTTGCTCACCACGAATCGAGAACCGTGCCTCCGCTCCTGGCGCGGCTGTCCCAGGCTGGCCTCCGCCCACACTGACACGGTACGCGCCGGCTGCGACAAGTCGATCCCCCGCAGCGTTTACGAAGCTCAAGTTGCGCGGATCGACTGTGAAATGCACATGCTGGGTTTCGTCCGGACCGACGTGGATTCTCGTAAACCCACGAAGCGCACGCAGCGGAGCGCCCGGCAATTTCGGAAAACTCAAGTAAAGCTGTACGACTTCATCACCCTCTCTGTGATTCGTATTCTCCACCTCGAAGTCCACCTCGAGGGAATCGCCCGCGTTCAATTCCGACGTGGACAACTTCAGATTGCTGTATTCAAATTGCGAGTAGCTCAGACCATAGCCGAAGGGATAAAGCGGTTTCCCCTCGAAGTAGCGGTACGTACGGTTTCTCATTGAATAGTCTTCAAACGGTGGCAACTGCTCTAGACCTTTGTAGAAGGTTACCGCCAGGCGGCCAGCTGGATTGTTTACTCCGGCAAGAGTCTGTGCAATAGCAGTCCCGCCCTCTTCCCCCGAATACCAGGCATCGAGGATTGCGCTCGCATGCTGCGCAGCCCAATTTACAGAAAGTGCGCTGCCATTCATAAGCACGACCACGAGCGGCTTGCCAGTTTTCCCCAGTGCTTCCAGAAGGTCTTCTTCTTCCTTCGGCAAATCAAGGCTGGTGCGGTCTCCGCCTTTGAAACCTGGCACGTCGACCTGCATCTCCTCGCCTTCAAGTTGAGACGTGATCCCAACGACGGCGACCACCGAATCCGCCTGTTTGGCTGAGGAAACCGCTTCTACAATCGGCTCAGTAATGATGGGCAGCCAGACCAGCTTTGTCGCGGTGCCACCCTGCCCGTATTCAATCTTCACAGCATAGCGATGCCCCTTCTGCAGCTGGATCGTGGTTGTCGTCGGCTTTGGATCATGCAGGATGAAGTCGTCGACGATCAGTTTGCCATCGAGCCACAGGCGGTTCATGGAACCGACCATGCCGACCCGATAGGTACCGGACTCAGGAAACGTCAGAAAACCAGTCCACCGCACCGCAAAGTCTTTCATGCCCGGAGGTGGCGTGAGCGCGGAAGGTTCCGGATGAAACGGCTGGAAACTCACCACCTCATCTACTCGAACCACCTGAGGCGTGCCTTCAAAATCCTTGCTGGAGAAATACTCCCCCTTAAGCCCGGGCTGGCCGTCTGCGGTCGAGAGCGCAGACGTAGGAACCAGCGTCTCCTTTCGCAAGAAATTCATCCCGGGCACGAATGTCACGCTAGCCCCAGCAAACTGTTTGCGGATGCCTTCCAGGGCCGTCGTGGCCCGTGACGCCGTTCCGGCATAATTGCCATACAACACGCTCTCAGATTCTGCGAGCGGTCCGACGACGGCGATCTTCCGGATCTCCGCGCCGAAGGGCAGCACACCATCGTTCTTCAACAGCACTATCGACTCCCGCGCTGTCCTCAGCGCAAGTTCCCGATGTGCGTCGCTGTCGATTTCGGAATCCGGAATCTGGGCATACTTCACCATCTCTGGCGGATCGAACATCCCCAAGCGCATCCGGGCGGTGAATAGTCGCTTCAACGCAACGTCGAGATCCTGCTCCGTCAGCAGACCTTGTTTCACTGCGTCCAGATATTTCACATAGTCTGAGTTATCCGTAGCCTTGGTGAAGAAGTCGGCACATTCGTTGTCCATCCCCCTCTTCAACACGGCTGCGGCAGCTTCTGGCATGCTCTTCGTAAACTGATGCCCCTTGAACACATCGACCACCGCATCGCAATCGGACACGACATATCCGTTGAATTTCCACGCGCCGCGCAACTGATCCTGAAGCAGAAAGGTACTGGCACACGCCGGCTCCCCGTTCACCCGGTTATAAGCGCACATCACCGACCCGGCTTTGCCCTCCGTAACCGTGGCGCGGAATGCGGGGAGATACGTATCTTCTTCATCATGCTTCGATACCTTTACGTCGATCGAATGGCGTGACGGTTCGGGCCCGCTGTGCACCGCAAAATGCTTCGGTGTCGAGATCACGCGATAGTACTTGGGATCATCGCCCTGAAGTCCCGTGACAAACGCGACTCCCATTCGCCCGGTAAGAAAAGGATCCTCGCCATAGGTTTCCTGCCCGCGTCCCCAGCGCGGATCGCGGAAGATATTGATGTTGGGAGACCAGAAATCCAGACCCTCCATGATGTCGCGCCGGCCCGCACGCACAGCCTGGTTGTACTTGGCTCTGGCTTCCGTGCCGATCACCACGGCCATCTCGTGGATGAGCGGAGCATCAAAAGTTGCGGCCAGTCCAATCGGCTCCGGAAACACGGTAGCGGTTCCAGCATTCGCGACTCCATGCAGAGCTTCGCTCCACCAATCGTATTCAGGGATTTGCAACCTCGGAATCGCGCGCGCCTGGTTCACCAGTTGCGACGCCTTTTCTTCCAGAGTCATCTTCGAGATCAGATCGTCGACCCGGACGTTGATTGGCTGGGAGGGATCGAGGTAAACGGGGACGTCGGGAGTCTGCGCTGTTTGAGTAAAGGCAATAGCAGCAGTCAAAAGTATGAAAGCGGCGTGAATCGTTGCAATTCGAATATGGCGTTCCCTCATTCGGATCGGCTCCTCACTCCGTGCATTTTCTTGACATAAGGCGTGGCAACAGGTCAGCGAACATCGCTTGTTTCCGGAAATGTGAAAAAGGTTACGTTCGAGCGAAGGTCCAATAAATGACGATTTGAACCGGAGTTTGCGGAAAGCATGCGGTGGCAGTTTGGCACAACGAAACTCAATTGGGCAAGAATTCGCTCGGCGCGTCTCATCCTGAGACCGTATTCATATTTGAACTAGAAAAACGTTTTTTCTTGACAACGGTCTACGGCCGGGGCTAAACCGTTAACGTTCACGGAAAGTCTCGTCAGCGTTCACGAAACTCGTGCATGCCGACCTCGTCCGTCGAGTGCCTGAAGTGCAACTCTGGAGGATCGCAATGAAATCTCTCTCGTCCACGTTCGCCGGGAGGCTGGGCCTTTCTGGTAATGGCCGCAACCTTCACACTCTCGCAGTTCTCTTCCTCTCACTTTTCGTAGTGGCAGTCCTCGCCACTCCAGCTTTCGCGCAGGAGGCAACTATCGTCGGAGCTGTCACTGATCCGACCGGAGCCTCCGTCCCCAACGCGGCGATCACGATTACGAACGTGGAAACTGGGCAGACTCGGAACCTGACCAGCAGTAGCGAAGGGCAGTACGTGGCCCCTGACCTCCACATCGGCCGCTACACAGTCCGCGCGGTGGCGCCGGGCTTCAAGGCCACTGAACAGAATAACGTCGTGCTCAACGTCGGCGATCGTGCGCGCGTTGACTTTAAATTGCAAGTCGGGAGCGCGACGGAGCAGATCACCGTGGAAGCGGCAGCCATTGCCGTGCAATCCGACAGCGGCGAAGTCAGCGACGTAATCACCGGCCAGCAGATATCGCAGCTCGCCACCAACGGCCGCAGCATGTACGCCCTGATCTCTCTGACTCCTGGTGCCTCCAGCGGTCAGGGCGACTTCCAGATTCCGACCCCGGTAGGCGGCGACGCCAACGTGAGCTTTAACGGCATGCGCCAAAGCCACAACCTTTACCTGCTGGATGGCGGCGAGAGTGATGACCGCGGCGGCGCCGGCGGCTCCGACGTAATGCCATCGATGGACTCGATTGCCGAGTTCCGCCAAATGACGTCGAATTACAGCGCCGAATACGGCCTGTCTTCCTCGGCGACCATGACTGCAGTCATTAAGTCCGGAACCAGGCGAATCCACGCTTCTGCCTGGGAGTTCCTGCGCAATGACGCCCTCGATGCTCGCAACTACTTCAATCCCGCTCCGAATAAGGTCGCCGAGCTTCGGTTCCATACTTACGGCTTCAACGTGGGCGGACCAGTTACCCTCGGGAAGTTGTACAACTCGGATCGCAGCAAGACTTTCTTCTTCTACAACATGGAGTGGCGTAGCCTGATTCAAGGAGGGTTGACTAACCAGACAGTTCCGCTGACAAGCACCTACGGCGGCAACTTCGGGAGCACCCTGATCACGGTCCCAACCGCGAGCCAGGTTTCTCCAGCGATTCTGGCACAATATGCGGCCGATGGGCTCACACCTGGGCAACCCTTTCCTAACAATACTATTCCCGCGGATCTGTTGGATCCGAACGCGCAGGCGCTGTTGGCTGCCGGTATTTTTCCCGCGCCTACCAGCGGCGCTCAATTCATCGGCGGCAACAACTCTCCCACAAAAGTGCGGGAGGAAGTTGTTCGAATCGACCATCAGTTCAATAGCAAGTTTTCGATTTTCGGACATTTCGTCGCTGAGCAGATCTCGCAGACCTTCGGCACAGCGATGTGGAGCGGAGACAACGTGCCTACCGCTAGCAACACTTTCGGCAACCCCTCATACAGCGGAGTGATCCATACCACGTATGTGATCAGCCCGACGCTACTCAACGAAGTTGCCTTCAACTACAACGGCAACCGCATCAATATCGTTCCCCAAGGCAACATCACAAGGCCCGGCGATTTCACCACCCCCAGGCTGTTCACCGGACCCAACAACCTCGACCGGATCCCGGAAATTCATCTCGCAGGCGTTACTGGCACGGATTACACCACAGCCAGTTGGCCATGGCACAACAAGGCCGATGATTATCAGATTCGTGACGATATCTCCTGGACCAAAGGCGCGCACCAGCTCAAGATAGGCGGAAGTTGGGCGATCTACAAAAAGATTCAGGACCTATTTGGCCAGACCCAGGGCGGCTACACCTTCAACAATACCTATACTGGAAATGACTTTGCTGATTTCCTTTTGGGCTACGCAGACAGCTACAACGAACTTGCTGTTCAAGATCACGGACTCTGGAACAACGTATCTTGGGCCGCTTATGTGCAGGACAACTGGCGCGTAAACCACCGCCTCACTTTAAACCTAGGACTTCGCTGGGACGGTGTTCCGCATACCTACGAAGCCAACAATCGGATGGGGAACTTCTATCCCAATCTGTACAATCCAGCCGACGCGGCTGTCATTCTTCCGGATGGTTCGATCAGCCCGAGTAGTCCGGGCCTGGGCACGAGTCCCAACCCTATTCTGGCGGGTTATCAGTTCTATCTGAACGGCATCGGGATCCCCGGAAAGACAGCAGGAGTTCCCAAGGGTCTGGTCAACAATCACTGGGCCACCTTCGGTCCGCGCCTCGGCTTTGCCTATGACGTGACTGGCTCCGGCAAAACGATTCTACGTGGCGGTTTCGGCGCCATGTACGAACGCATCCAGGGCAACGACATGTACAACGCCGGCCCCAATATCCCGTTCAGTTCGTCAGTCACATTCAACAATGTGCTCTTGTCGAATCCGAACACCAGCGTGCAATCCGGTAATACCCTTTCTGCCCCGATTACGGTCGCGGATATCACCGGTCTCAATTCCACTCAGTACAAGCTGCCGGTAAGCTACCAATACAGCTTTGGCGTTCAGCACGCTCTGGGAGCCAAGTCGGTATTGTCGGTGTCTTATGTGGGAAATCAGAACCGGCATCAGAATGATTACCGCGAGACCAATCTGCCCAATCCCGGCCTGCTCCCATGTCTTGCTGGTGTGACCACCTCGTGCCCTGGAGGCACCACACCGGCTTACAACACGGTCGTTCCGTACCCTGGATTCCACTCCATCAAAAATTCGGAAGACGTGCAGAACTCTCACTACAACGGCCTGCAGATGGAGCTGCACTCCCAGGTAAAGCGTGACCTGACCCTCCAGGCTGCTTATACCTACTCCAAAGCGTACGACCCAGCCTCCAACGGAAACGGCGTTAGCGATTTGCAAAACGTTTCCAATCCGTACAGCTACACATACGATAACGGGCCGTCGGGGTTGGACCGCACGCACATCGCGTTCGTCAACTTCGTCTATGACATCCCGTTACTCCGGAACGCTTCGAACCATCTCCTGAGATCAACAGTCGGTGGATGGCAAGTCTCGGGCATCGTGACAATGGTGTCGGGAGAGCCTCTCAATATCAATTTGGGTGGAGCTAGCGGCAACATCAGCAACGTGCTGCCCAACTCGAACAACCGTCCCGACCTCGCTGGTCACGTTGTGACGCCGCACACTGTGAATTCCTGGTTCACGAACTCGGCGTTCGCGATTCCGGCTCCCGGAACCTTCGGCAATCTCCCTCGCAATTACCTGCGCGGTCCCGGCCGGGACAACTGGAACCTGTCGCTCTTCAAGGCCTTCGTCTTCAGCGAGGAACGTGATAGCAAACTCGAATTCCGCGCTGAATTCTTCAATGCCTTCAACCACACGGAGTTCAACAATGTCAGCACCACCTTCTCGTCGAGCAACTTCGGCGCGGTCACTTCCGCGCATGACCCAAGAGAAATTCAGCTCGGCTTAAAGCTGTACTTCTAGATCCTCCCCTGGGATCCACACAAATGCCCCGTTCGCCCGATGTTGGGTGAGCGGGGCATAGCTTTTCAGAAGCGCTAATGATTATTCTGTTCCTTGGGATGAATAGAATTTCCTACGGTGCGTTGCGGGCATGAAGAACTGGAAGTTGCAGTTGGGGATTGTCGTGTTTTTCCTGCCGAGCTTTGCGTCCGCGCAAGCACCCACTCCGGCCGACGCTCTCGCGCTCGAGCAACAGGGGAAGTTGGCGGAGGCTGCGCAAGTCTGGCAGGCTGTGACCCGGCACGATCCTCACGATGCTGCGGCCTTCGCCAGCCTGGGGGTTGTTCTCTCAAAAGAACAGAAGTACCGGGAAGCCGCTTCTGCATATGAAAAGGCGATCGCACTGAATCCAAAGTTGCCGGGAGTACTCCTTAACCTCGGCCTGGCGGAGTTCAAGCAGGGGCACTTCCAGGCAGCGATCGCTGCTCTCCGGAGCGCGCTGGATGCCGATCCGTCGAATGTGCAGGCCCGCATGCTGCTCGGGCTCAGTTGCTATGGCGGAAAGCGTTACGCCGAAGCTGTCAAATACCTTAAACCCATCGCGGAGTCTGATGCTGCGAACGTTGAACTCCATCGCGTGTTAGCGCAAAGCTGCCTGTTCACGAAGGAGTACACCTGTGCGTTGGATGAGTTTCGCCAGATTCTGCAGAAGGATCCCGACTCCGCGGCCGCTCATATCCTGGCCGGGGAAGCGCTGGATGGTCTCGAAAGAACTCCGGAGGCCATTGCCGAATTCCAGGCAGCCGCCAAGGTCTCGCCGCGAGAACCCAATCTGCACTTCGGTCTCGGCTACCTGCACTGGAGATCACATCAATACGACGAAGCCAAACGCGAATTCGAGAATGAGTTAGCTCTCGATCCCAACAACGCGCAGGCGCTGACCTATCTTGGCGATATCGAAATGAAGCGGAACAATCTGGACACTGCCCTGTCGTTCCTCAGAAAGGCCGTGCGAGCAAGGAACGACATACGTGTGGCCTACATTGATATGGGCGCGATCCTGATGCAGCAGAAACAGTACAAAGACGCACTGACCGCGCTCCGGCGCGCGGTCGCGCTGGATCCCACGCAGCCCGATGCGCATTACCGCCTCGGGCAACTTCATCGAGCCATGGGCAACACTGCTGCCGCGCAGGCGGAATTTAATAAGGTCCACGAACTACACGAGAAAGCAGACGAAGGCGTTGCATCGAAGATGTCCGTTCCCCCGGCATCGTCCAATTAGACAATCTGCTGCCACGCCGTTGACCTCTCCATCAGAAGTCTCTTAAGCGACCTCTACCGACTCGGGAAGCAGGGCTTCCGTTTCCCGTTCGTCGGTTGCCTCCAACCGGTGCGATCGAGCCACCAGCATATAGACGGAAGGCACCACGAACAGCGTGAAGACTGTTCCGATGATCATGCCGCTGACCAGCATGATTCCGATACTGTTGCGCGCACCCGCCCCGGGACCTTTCGCCAGCACAAGCGGGAAGTGTCCGACCACAGTAGCTGCGGTTGTCATGAGGATGGGCCGCAGCCGCGTGGTAGCCGCTTCGATGATGGCGGCGAGCTTGCTCTTCCCGGTTTCCTGGAGATGGTTCGCGAACTCAACGATCAGAATGCCATTCTTCGATACCAGCCCAACCAGCGTGATCAACCCCACCTGGCTGTAGATGTTGAGTGTCGTCAGCCCGAGAAACGAAAACATAAGGGCCCCGGAAAGAGCCAGTGGCACCGACCCCACGAGAATGATGAACGGATCGCGGAAGCTCTCGAATTGCGCCGCCAGCACCAGGTAAATCAGGACAGCCGACAGCAGGAACACACCGAGGAACTTGCTCCCCTCCACGCGAAGCTGGCGCGACTCACCCGCGTAGTCGACGGTGAAGCCCTGAGGCAGAATCTGTTTGGACTCATCCTCCAGGAAACGCAACGCCTTGTCCAGCGGCACATTCGGAGGGATCACTCCCTGAATTGTTACAGCATTGAGCTGCTGAAATTTATTCAGTTGCCGCGGTTCGGTAGTCGTCTTCAAGGTGGCAAAAGTGGACAGCGGAACCAGTTTGTTATCGGATCCTGTGACGTAGATCTGCTCCAGCTGCGCCGGAGTCAAACGCTCCGCGCGCTTGATCTGTGGAATGACTTTGTAACTCCGGCCCTGGATGCTGAAGCGGTTGACGTAGTCTCCGCCGAGCAGGATGGAAAGATCCTGGCCTGCTTGCGTTAGATCAACACCCTGAGAACGGACCTTATCGCGGTCGAAGACGACCTCAGCCTGCGGCTGGTCGAACTTAAGGTCGGCATCGGCAAAGATGAAAAGCCCGCTGGCGAATGCCTTCTTCACCAGCTGGTTTGCGAACTCGCTGAGCTGTCTCGGTTCTGCGGCAGAGAGCAGCACGAACTCAACCGGGAAATTCCCGCCGCCCGGCAACGGAGGTGGCGTCAGCGGAATCACCCGGATGCCCGGGATCTTCGATAGCGGCCCGACGGATTCAACCAGAAGTTGCTGCGTGGTTTTCTTTCGCTCGCTCCATGGCTTGGTTACCATGCCTCCGAAGCCGCCGCTTGGTGAAGTGATCTGAAAGATGCTGGCGCTCTCAGGGAACGCATGGTAGACGTCATAAACCTGCGACGTAAACAGATTCGTCTGATCGATCGTCGAATTCGCCGACGATTGTATGACGCCGAAAACCACTCCCTGATCCTCAACCGGCGCGAGTTCACGCTGCGAGAACATGTAGAAAGGCACGATCAACAGAACAACAATTGCCCAGACAACGAACACCACTGGTCTGTACTGAAGCGTTCCGGCCAGCGTGCGGGAATATACCCCGCGCACCCACTCAAAGCGGCGATTGATGATTCCCGCAAAACCCCGCTCAGTATCCCCGGCGCGAAGCAGCCTTGACCCCATCATCGGGGACAGCGTCAATGCGACTACGCCGGAAACGATCACAGCCCCAGCAAGGGTGAATGCGAACTCGCGGAACAGCGCGCCCGTCAATCCGCCTTGAATACCGACTGGCGCATAGACCGCAGCCAGCGTGATCGTCATGGCAATGATCGGGCCGACCAACTCACGCGCGGCATCGATGGCGGCGCGGAACGGAGGCTTGCCCAGATGAATGTGGCGCTCGACATTCTCCACCATTACGATCGCGTCATCGACCACCAATCCAACCGACAGAACAATCGCCAGCAGCGTCAGAAGGTTGATAGTGAAACCCGCCACCAGCATTAAGAAGACCGCGCCGACCAGCGAAATCGGGATGGCAACGATCGGAATTAGGACGGAGCGGAATGATCCGAGAAACAGGAAGATGACAACAACGACGATCAGCAGCGTCTCGGTAAGAGTGCTGAGCACTTCGTTGATAGCATCCTGAATGTAAGCGGTCGAGTCGTAAGGCACGCCGGCTTTCATGCCCGGAGGTAGTTGCGACTGGATCTCCGGCAGCGCCGCGCGCACGTGCTTGATCACTTCAAGTGAATTGGCAGTCGGCAGCACCCAGATGCCCATGAACGTCGCCGTCTCCCCGTTGAAACGAACGTCCTGTTCATAGTTCTGCGCCCCCAGTACAACGTCAGCAATCTCGCCCAAACGGACGACGACTCCCTTATCCTGCTTGACCACCAGTTGGCGAAACTCATCGGCGGTGCGCAGATCGGTATTGGCGATCAGGTTCACCGACACCATCGACCCTTTCGTCTGCCCAAGTGCCGAAAGGTGGTTGTTCTTGGATAGCGCTTCTCGCACTGCAGAAGCTGAAATTCCAAGCGCCGCCATCTTTTCGGGCTTCAGCCAGATCCGCATGGCGAAGGTGCGGTCGCCAAGAATGTCAGCACGCTGCACGCCGCTGATGGCGCTCAGCTTGGGCTGTACGACGCGGGTCAGATAATCCGTGATCTGATTCTGATCGAGATTCGGGGACGAGAATCCCAGATACATCGCGGCAAACTGCGTATCCGCCGTTTGCAGGTCGATGACCGGCGCCTGTGATTCCGGCGGGAGGTCGTTGCGCACTTGGGCCAGCTTCGCCTGGATCTGCGTGAGCGCCGCGTTGGTGTCGTAATTGAGCTTCAGGTGCACGGTGATCGTGCTGAGACTCTGAGCGCTCGACGACTCCATGTAATCGATGCCATCGGCGCTGGCGATCACGCGTTCCAGCGGAGTAGTGATGAAGCCGCGAACCAGGTCCGCGTTCGCGCCCACATAAACCGTTGAAACCTGAACCACGGCGATGTCACTGCGCGGATACTGCCGCACGCTCAGCGAGCGAATAGCCTGCAACCCGGCAATCAGGATCACCAGGTTGACAACGATGGCGAGGACCGGCCTTTTGACGAATAAGTCTGTGAATCTCATTTAGCTGTCCTGAGGTTTGGGAGCCGGATTGTTTCCCGGTTGCACTTTGTTGTTGACTTGGACGGCTGCGCCGTTGCGAAGCTTGAAAACTCCCGAGCTTACAATTTCATCACCGGGGTTGACGCCTGAGACGATCCCAACCTGGTCGCCGCGAGAGCCTTCAATCTTAACGAACTGCTGCCGCACCCCTCGGTAAGGCTTGCCGTTCGGGTCTTTGAGGTCGGTGACCACGTACACCGTGTCGCCGTACGGCGCGTAGTTGATAGCAGTCGCCGGCAGCGTTATGACCGGACGGTTCGCACCCAGCCCGAGTTCAACCTGGACGAACATTCCCGGCCGCAACTTGCCTCCAGTGTTTGCCAGAGTGGCCTGTACCTGAACATTCCGGGTCGCTTCGTCCACAATGGAATCGACGGCCGTGACCTGCCCGGTGAACACCTGGCCCGGAAGATTCTCCGCCGTGAGGCGCAGACTACGCCGGATTTGCACCTGGCCACTCGCCTGCTGCGGCACCCCGAAATTCACGTAGATCGGGTTGAGAGACTCGACAGAAACAATCGCGCTGCCACCCGACAGGTACTGCCCAAGGTTGACCTTGCGGATTCCAAGAACTCCTGAGAACGGCGCGCGGATCGTCTTGCGCTGGATTGTGGCACGGATCTCCGCCACGTTAGCTTCCGTTTGTTTTTGGTCAGCCGTCGCGCGGTCGTACTCCGCACGGGAGATGACACCTTCATTCACGAGTTGCTGCATCCGGCTGAAGTTCACGCCGGCGAGTTCGCGCTGCGCCTCGAGCGCAGCCAATTGAGCGCGTTCCTGGCGCGTATCCAGCTCTACCAGCACATCTCCCTCACGCACAGACTGTCCCGAAACGAACGCGATTCGCGCCACGGTCCCCGGCAAATCCGCGCTCACCACCACACCCTGGACAGCCTCCAGCGTGCCAATCATCGCCAGTGACGATGGCCATTCCTGCCGTTGGGCAATCACGGTTGTCACGGCCTCCGGAGGAGGCTGGAAGCCCCCCGCCGCCTGCACTGCCGACTGCACTTGTTTGAACTTCACGAAGCCCAGGGAGCCTAAGAGCACTACCATAAGGCCCAGCATCAGGATCATCCGTTTCGCCATAAGTTCCTCTCCCAACGTCAATTAAGGACACTTCCGCGACCTCACCCGGCAGCCGTCTTCGACCCGGGCGTCGCTGATTTAGGGGCGATTCTGCGAAGGGAAACCGTCGGCCGGAGTGCAATGCCCACCACCGCATGCTCGCACATCGCAGTGTCCACTATCAGATTTGCCAATCCCAGGAAAGGATTCAGATCTTGTACGGGACGGGCTGTTCCCCGGATCGACCCCGTTGCCGGATAAAATGTTTTGTTATGACACCAGCGCGACTCTCGCATGGTCACAACTCCTCTTAGGGATGGCTTCCCAGCTTGCTGAAAAACTCCGATTGCGGTTCTGTTTTGAAAGGGCGCGGCTTCTAGCCGCGCGGTAAATGCCACAAAATCAACCGTGGCTTAGCCACTGAGGGCACAACTGCTCAGCGAGGTGAGTTTTTCAGCAATTTGTTACACCGACACCAGCCAGCCTCTTCATTAATATGTCGAACGAGGAATGCCCAAATCGACACGAAATGTCCGCACCTGGAATTTTTTTGGGAAACTCTCCTCGCGTACGCGCCAATCCGCTTTCTCGAGGAATCTCCCCAAATCGGCGGCGGTCCTATAACATCCCTTGCAGAAAGTTGAGGGGATCCGCATGGATGTGCACCTGATTGACGGTACCTACGAATTGTTCCGGCACTTCTTCGCCGTGCCCTCCTCGACGGATGCGAGCGGCCAGGAAATCGGAGCAGTCCGCGGTGTCCTGACTTCCGTCGTGTCCATGATCGAGCGTGGAGCAACTCACATCGGGGTTGCCACCGATCATGTCGTGGAGTCGTTCCGGAACGATCTCTATCCCGGATACAAGACCAGCGAGGGCGTGCCTGAGGAATTGCTCTCGCAGTTCCCGATTCTTGAGGAAGCGCTGGAAGCCATGGGGGTCGTGGTGTGGCCCATGGTCCACTATGAGGCGGATGATGCCCTCGCTTCTGCCGCTGCTAAAGCGGCGAAGGATGACCGAGTCAGCCAGGTGTTCATTTGCACGCCCGACAAGGATCTGGCTCAGTGTGTGGTGGGCACCCGGGTCGTTCAACTGGATCGCCGGCGCGACATCTTGCGCGACGAAGCCGGCGTTGTGGCCAAGTTTGGCGTGAAGCCTCAATCGATTCCAGATTACTTAGCGGCTGTGGGTGACACTGCCGATGGTTTCCCGGGTTTGCCCGGCTGGGGAGTGAAAGCTGCGGCACTTACCTTTTCTCAGTACGCCCACCTCGAAGACATCCCAAAGGATTGGAGAGATTGGCATCCATGCATCCGGAAAGCCCGCGTGCTCTCCGAATCGCTGTTCAGCGCATGGAGCGATGCCTTGTTATTTCGGACCCTCGCAACCTTGCGGCTGGATGTACCTGTTTTTGATACGGTCGAGGACCTTTGTTGGACCGGGCCGCGGCCGAATTTTGAGGACTACTGCCGGCGATTGAAGTCGCCCGACCTGCTTCGCCGTGTTGCGTCGATAACATCAGGGATACCCCAGCGCCAAGGGGCGAATAGCTAACGAAGCGGAGTACCTCTTTTTCCCTCCTTTCTTCTCTTCTCGGCAGAATCGTCCCATTCATCGATGACGAAGCTTGTAGCGCCTTTCCACAACCCTAAGGGTATTTGCCCAATGGAAGCGCCCAGCGAATTCAACTATTGTCTATACATAGACATCTGGGAGGAAACGACTTGCCCGCAAGGCTGGACACACTCTGGTACAAAAACGCGGTCATTTATCAAGTCCATGTCCGCGCGTTCTACGACAGCAACGGAGATGGTATTGGTGACTTTGCGGGTTTAGCGCAGAAGCTCGACTATCTGCAGGAGCTGGGTGTAGACGCCATCTGGCTGATGCCATTCTTTCCCTCACCTCTCCGCGACGACGGTTACGACATTTCCGATTACACCTCGGTTCATCCCAATTACGGCACGTTGGACGACTTCAAGAAGTTCCTGGCAGCAGCTCACGAGCGGCAGATCAAAGTGATTATTGAAATGGTGTTGAACCACACTTCCGATCAACACCCGTGGTTTCAGGAGTCGCGAAGTTCGCGCGAGAATCCCCGTCGTGATTGGTATGTCTGGAGCGATACCGATACCCGATATAAAGGCGCGCGCATCATCTTTTTGGACACTGAGTTGTCCAACTGGGCGTGGGATCCAGTTTCGAAGTCCTACTACTGGCACCGCTTCTTCAGCCATCAGCCCGATCTTAACTACGACAACCCAGCTGTTCGTGAAGAGATGTGGACGCTGATGAAGTTCTGGCTCGAACTCGGCATCGATGGCTTTCGCCTGGATGCCGTGCCCTACCTCGTTGAACGGGAAGGAACCAACTGCGAGAACCTTCCAGAGACCCACGCTATCATCAAGGAACTGCGTCAGAAACTCGACCACGAGTTTCCAGGACGAATGTTGCTGGCGGAAGCGAACCAGTGGCCTGCCGATCTGCGCCCCTACTTTGGCAATGAAGATGAGTTTCACATGGCCTTTCATTTTCCCCTCATGCCCAGGATGTTTATGGGAGTGAAGTTGGAAGACCGCAAGCCCATTACAGAAATTCTGCAACAAACTCCCGAGATACCGCCGTCGTGCCAGTGGGGCCTATTTCTACGGAATCATGACGAGCTGACGCTGGAAATGGTCACCGACATCGAACGCGATTACATGTACGACTCCTATGCCCGAAGCAAGGCGATGCGCCTGAATCTCGGCATCCGGCGGCGACTGGCGCCCTTGCTCGATAACGATCGCAGGCGCATCGAACTCATGAACGGGATGCTGATGTCACTCCCCGGCACGCCGGTCCTTTACTACGGCGATGAAATCGGCATGGGAGACAACATAAATCTTGGCGATCGCGACGGCGTGCGTACCCCCATGCAGTGGAACGGCGGTTGGAATGGTGGCTTTTCTGCCGCAGACCCGGAGAGTCTCTACACCTCACTTCTTCTGAACCCCGTGTACGGATATCAGGCGGTCAATGTGTTGTCGCAGAAGCGCAGCGAGCACTCACTGCTTTCCTGGATGCAGCAAATCATACGGGTGCGGCGGTCCACCCCGGTCTTCGGTTCGGGCTCCATCGAATTTCTCTATCCCGCCAACCATCGAGTGTTGGCGTATGTGCGCCAACTGGGCGATGAAACAATTCTGGTGGTAAACAATCTTTCCAGCTCCGCCCAGGCTGTGGAACTCGATTTGCGGCGGTACAAGGGTAAGATTCCAATCGAGATGTTTGGCCGGAATCTTTTTCCCCGAGTGGCCGAGGCTCCATATCTTTT
>WNEZ01000399.1_pt1 | contig 35160 bp, 35 predicted proteins | sample 5400521 | NCBI WGS metagenome assembly WNEZ01 (sample SAMN13153339, study PRJNA577476) | soil metagenome | isolation source: 120 cm saprolite under Douglas fir tree site 2 hole 1 replicate 1 | place: USA:California | collected 2015-04-18 | reverse complement strand
ATGCTGGAACGGAAACGCGTCGAGCAGGCTGAAGAGGCCGTGGGCGATGACGACGGAATTGATCTTGTCGCGCAAGAGCTCCCCGGGTCCGCGCGACGGGTAGGTCCCGGAGTACGGGACGCCCTGCTTGTCGAGGGGAATGCCGACTCTCTCGACCTTGGACACAAGCTTACCGTCGAGCAGGTACTCCACGCGTGAGCGTCGTCGGTCGCGTGAATAGCGGATCGCCACGGTATGCGGCACGCCTGCCGCGATCGGTACCTCGCGCGTGATCTGCGTGTACATCGTGGCGGTCGAAACGCGCTCGGCCGATCCGGTCACGCTCGATGGCAGGCGCTCGATGAGCGGGAACGCGGTGTTTCCGGAGACGAACCAGTCGAAGAGCTGCCCGGTGGCGAAGTCGATCACATGGAGCGTGGCGGCAGCCTGCTGGCCCTGGAGCACCGTCGCCGAGTACGGCGCACCCGACTGCACGTAGGTGCCGTGCACCACGTGGCCCTGTACGGTGCCGGGTGTCTCAGCGGCGATGTCCATTGAAACGGTGATGGAGCCGATCTCCGGTACTACGAAGACCCGTTTGCTCAGGGCGATGTACTTGCCGTGATCGGCGACGCTGGAGTCTTTGCCGGTCCGAAAGGGCGTCGCGGAAATCGAGAGGCTGTGGTTGTCGAACTGGCGCGTATCCTCGACGGCCATCTCGCCGAGCATGAGGATGGACCATTTCGCGTCATAGTCGGCGAGCGTGTACCCGCCGGGCTTGTGGAAGTCGTCATAGACAATGACGGTCGTACCGGGTCGTTGGGGGTTCGCGCTCTGGGCGAGACTGGGTCCGACGAGCGTCGTCAGCGCTGTGATAACGATCGACAGGCGTTGCATCTGATCCTCCGTAGGATCAACAGTTGTCGCCGGGAGGGCCCCGCACGGGGGTCGTTGCATTCGAATCCCGCACTAAAGTACTTCCTTCGGTCGCCGTCCCGACTACTTACAAACAGTCGGACAGATTCGGGAAAGTGAACCCCCTCGCGGCGCCCGAGATTGGAGACGAACGCCACGAGACGACCCACCGCGTGGCGATGACCATCGCGGGTGCAGTACGTCGAGCGCCGCCGCGACCGCCGTGCTCGCTCGGAGGGACCGCGCCGTTGCGAGACCGAAGACCCAGTGCACACAGGCGCCGGAGACAATGGCGAACGGCAAGCCCCGAATAGCCCACGAGGCGCACTCGGGCCGAAACGCGCCCGATTCCACGCCCCGGTGAATCACCGCGGAGAGCACACCGGTCCCGCGTCGCACCAGCTCGCGCCGGGCGAGCAGCGCGCGCGCGTCACGCCCCGAGGTATCGAGTGCAGGCTCGGATGCCGCCCGCTCCACGACCTTCCAGATGGCTTCCACCGTCTCGCGCAGCGCGGTGATCGGATCGCGGTCGGATTGCCCGACGTCCTCCAGCAATCGCAGTTGCCGATCGACACGCGGAGGGAGGAGCGACGCCTTCACGGCTTCAGCGTGTCGGCGGGCGCGGGTTCTCCCGCTCCGGGCGGTGGCAGCTGCGCGGCGAACCGCCTGAGCTCCGGGGTCGACCCCGCCCAGCCGCCGAGCGCTTGGACATAGTGCGCGACCTGCCACACCTGCTCGGGCGTCAGCGCATCCGCGGACTCGGGCATCGGCGTGCCGTTGATCCCGGCCATCGCTCGGACGTAGATGTCGCGTGCCGTGCGTGCCCACTTCCCGCGGCCGAGCGTGAGGTTGGCCGGCGTGATGGCCATCCCCCAATCGTCCACCATGCCTTTGACGGCCGAAGGCCCGTTGCCGGTGCCATCGCCGTGACACTTCGAGCAGTTTGCCTCGAACAGCTCCCGGCCGCGCGTCACGGCCTCGCGCGTGGACGCCGGCTCGGCGGGGATCGTGATCGATGTGCCCGGCCCCTCGGTGCGCCAACGGGGCGAGCGCGTCTGCAGATATGCGATCACATCCCGGCGCTCGCGCGTGCTCAACGCGGCGAAGGGTGGCATGCGGGTGCCGTACAGGCCGTTCTGGATCACCCGGTCGAGGTCGGCCGGCGTCGGCAGGAAGCCGTAACGCGCCGAGCTGAACTTGAAGATGCCTTGGCGGAAGTCACGCGGCTTAGGCTGCGACCAGCGCGCCACTTCTCCCGAGCCGTCTGTGCGTTCGCCGTGGCATTGAACACAATAGCGCTCGTAGACCTGACGGCCGCGCCCGGCGTCGCCCGCCGTTCCTTCCCCGCCCGCTTGTGCCGGCAGGGGCGCAGCACCGAGCGCGAGCGCGCCGACCATGAGGGCAGAGACCACCGCCGCTGTCGACATGCGCTCCCCCTTCAGAAGTCGAGGTGAGTCCCGAGCCACACGGTGTGGTTCGTCACGTTTGCGCCCCCGGGCGCGACGTGCTTGATCGTCCAGCGCCAGTAGGTGAGCTCCAGCAGGAAGGCGAACCGGCTGTTCAGTTCGACGGCGTGCCGTACGCCGACCAGCTGGAAATCCTGGTCGCCGAAGTCGCCGGGCGTCCCGGCGATGGCCTGGCGCTGGTTGCGGATCACCTGGAGCCGACCGTAGAACACGAGCGGGAGCTTCGGCACGTACTCGAGCTGCAGCATGCCCGCGTTGAACGTCGGGTCCTGGGTCGCCCCCGGCACGAGCGCGCGGTCATCCCGCCCCGCAATGCCCATCACCGTGGCGCGGAACGGGAGCACGTCCGAACCGAGCGACAATTCCACGTCGCCGCCCAGCCGCTGCTGGCCCTTCAGGTCCGAGGTGTCGGGGCCGACCGGCCACGTCGCGTACGCACCGAACACGCCGACTTTCACGGCGCGGAGGAATCCGGTCGCGAACTCCTGGCGGTGCGTCGCCCGGCCGAAGATCCCGGGCGAGCAGATGACACAGTGCGCGCGCGGCGCTCCGCCCGTGTTGAACAGATTCACCGAGTAGCGGTTCCGGCTGCCGAGATCGTGCCCCATGATCTCGAGGCCGGGCTGGCCGAACAACACGCTGAAGCGCGAGATCGAGCCCGGCACCGAGTAGTTGTACAGCACGGCGAATCGGGACGCGCCCATGTTGTACTCGCGCCCCGGGTTGGTCGGCAGGTCGAACTCGGCCGCTCCCACCTTGATGTTCACCCAGTCGCTGCCAAACGCCTGGTTGTATCGGATCCAGCCGTGGTCGACGACGGTGTTCCCGTCCTCGTAGATGATGGGCACGAACCGGAACGAGACCTTGTCGCCAACCGAGCCCAACGCCCCGAGGACGACTGCGCCATTGGAGATGCCGCCCGTGTTCTGCACCGTCCGCCCGCCGACGCGCTGGACATCCACCTCGTAGTCCTTCCACAGCCAGGCGAATAGCGGCCAATAGGCCGGGTCATTCGCCCGCAGGTCGTCGGTTCCGTTCTTCATCCGGTAGCCGTTGTCTTTGAAGGCCTGCCCGAACTGGTTGAGCACCGGGACCGCGAGGTGGCACGCGGAGCACTTCATGCCGTATTTCCGGGCGAACGCCGGGATCTCGCGGCGCGCCTCGAGGTAGCGGCGCAGGGCGTCATACATGCGCTGCCGCTCCGCCGTCTCCCGCCCCGCCGTTGGCAGTACGTAGGCGTGAGCAGCCGGACCCCGACCTGTGTCGGCCTTCGCCACGGCAGCCCCGGCAAGGGCGGCGGCCACGAGGGCGGCGCCTGCGGCGCTCCTGCGCGCGGCGCTCACCGGTCTTCGATGGTGACGACGACGTTGGCGAACGTGGCCCTCACGCCCTGACCGAACAGACGCTCGGTCATCGGCACGGAGACGTTCAGCGCCGGCGCCTCCGGATGCTGGAACGGGAACGCGTCGAGCAGGCTGAAGAGCCCGTGGGCGATGACGACCGAGTCGATCTTGTCGCGCAAGAGCTCCCCGGGTCCGAGCGACGGATAGATCCCGGAGTACTTGACTCCCTGCGCGTCGACCGGAATGCCGACCCTCTCGACCTGGGACACGCGCTTGCCGTCGAGCAGGTACTCCACGCGCGAGCGCCGCCGGTCGCGTGAATAGCGGATCGCCACGGCGTGGGAAACGCCGGGCGCGATCGGTACCTCGTCAATAATCTGGGTGTACATCTTGTCGATCCCGACGGGCTCGGCAGAGCCGCTCACAATTGATGGCAAGCGCTCGATGAAACTGAATGCCGTATTGCCCGACACGAACAAGCCGAACGTCTGCCCGGTGGCGAAGTTCGCCATGTTCAGCGTGGCCGCGGCTTGTTGCCCCTGCAAAACCGTCGCCGCATATGGTTTGCCCGACTGGACGTAGGTGCCGTGAACGACGTGGCCCTTCTGGGTGCCGGGTGTCGTGACCGCAATGTCCATCGAAACGGTGATGGACCCGATTTCCGGCACCGCAAATGCCTCTTTGCTTAGGCTGATATACTTGCCGTGATCGAAGACGCCTTCATCGGCACCAGTCCGGAACGGCGTCGCGGACAGGGAGAACGAGCGGTTGTCGAACCGTCGCGTGTCCTGGATGGCCATCTCGCCGAGCACAACTGGGTTCCATTTCGCCGAATAGTCGGCGAGGGTATAGCCGCCGGGCTTTTGGAAGTCATCGTAGACGATGACGGTCGTACCGGGTCGATTGGGATTCGCGGTCGAGGCGAGACTAAGTCCGACGACGGCGCTTGGGACCGTGTGTTCGCCGCAGGCTGCGACCAGCGTCGTCAGCCCCGTGATAAGGATCAACAGGTATCGCATCATGGACTACGAACAAGGCAATTGCTGGGCCACCACACGATGCTGAATTCAAAAGGATTTCATCGCCGCCTCAGGTGCGAGATGTCGCCAATGGTGAAATACTGGACAATCGAGTAGGAGTTTTTAGGAGCGATCATTCTCGCCCACCATCCACGCCCGGACGTACGCGGGACAATTGCGAAGGGCAACCCGTCCTCGAGTTTCGTACTCTCTCAAGCAACGGACGGCGTCACGATCGGCGAGGACTAAATCCGTAAGGTCCAGGACAAGGGCGCTACCAGCCGGCTCGTCGTCGACGAGCCGGCACAGCTCGTTCACATTGGCGGCGTCAAGGTGACCGCTGATCGTGAACACAACCGTTCGGCCACTCGTGCGATGAATTTTCAGCATCGGCCCCGTCGCTGCGAACGCAATTGCGAGGCCATTCGGAATGGCCCTGAACGCACTGGTGTGTGGCGGACGTGGTGAGACGAAATGTCGGCAATGGTGAAATGCTGGACAACACGGACGTCAAGGACGCTTTGGCGCTGGGGTGCGAAAGCGGCTCTTGTTGATCTTGAGTGTACGAATCTTCGATTCAAGCGTTGAACGTGGAATTCCGAGTCGTGCGGCTGCCCCCGACGACCCAAACACTCGCCCGCCAGTGGCCCGCAGCGCGTCTTCTATGAGCGCCTTCTCGTGTGAAGCCAGCGTGCTGGACATTCCGAGCCGGCTCTCGACGGCGGGTTGCGTCGACAACCAACTCTCGTCGACGGTGAATTCGTCGGTATCGGAGACGATCACCGACCGCTCGATCACATTCTGCAATTCGCGGACGTTCCCAGGCCACGGATACGCCTTGAGGCGATCGAGTGTTCGCTTGCTGACCCGTCGGAGTGTCTTGCCTGCTTTCCGCGCGTACCGATCGATGAAGTACTCCACCAGCACCGCGATGTCTTCCTGACGTTCCCGCAACGGGGGCATCTCGAGCGGAAATACGTTGAGCCGATAAAACAGGTCCTGCCGAAACGCGCCATCTGTCACAGCCTCGGTCAAATCACGATTCGTCGCGGCAATGACCCGCACATCGACCCTGATCGAACGCTGTCCCCCGACTCGCTCGAATTCGCGTTCCTGGAGGACGCGCAGCAGCGCAACCTGGGTGTCGGGCGCGAGTTCTCCCACCTCGTCGAGAAAGATCGTTCCGCCGTCCGCTAACTCGAACCGACCGAGCCGTCGCTGGAGAGCGCCGGTAAACGCGCCCTTCTCGTGACCGAATAGCTCCGAGGCAATCAAGTCGCGCGGAATAGCCGCACAGTTCACGGCCACGAACCCTCTTGCGGCACGCCGTGACCGTCGATGAATGGCCCGCGCGACGAGTTCTTTGCCGGTGCCGGTTTCGCCGCTGATCAGAACCGTCGAATCGCTGGTGGCGACCTTCGACACTTGGGACAGCACGGCGGTCAGTGCCGGCGAGCCGCCGACAATCTCTTCGAACATCGAGGTCTTGTCGATTTCCTCTCGCAGCGCAACGTTTTCTTGCTGCAGTCTCTCCTCGGCTCTCTTGCGATCCTCGATATCGGTATATGCGATGTACCACCGCACGAGCTGTCCCTGGTCGTCGCGCAGCGGGTTGGAGCGAACCAGGAACCAGCGATAGGTTCCGTCCCCGGCCCTCAGGCGCATCTCCAACTCGCCGGCGGCGCCGGTCGTTAACGAACGATCGATATGTGCCGTGATCCTGTCGACGTCGTCAGGATGAACCTCAGATCTACGGTCTGTCTGACGCCACTCGTCGAGCGTGACGCCGAAATACGAGAGCGTGACTCGGTTCGCATACAAGCGCTCGGCCTTGGGTCCCAAGACGCCGACAAGCTGGGGCACGAGATCCAAAATCTGGCGGAGCTCACCTTCGCTCTTGCGCAGCGCGCTTGTGAGGACCTCGTGCTCCGTGACGTCGATCCCGGTTCCGACGAACCTCGGGACCAGCCCGCTGTTTGCCGCTGGGGTGCCGACGCACCGTACGTGACGAATCGACCCGTCCGGACGCACGATCCGCTTCGTGAACTCGAATCCGCGACGCTCCGCCAGGATCGCCCGAATTTCTTGCGCGACGAAATCGCGGTCGTCCGGATGCACGAGCGCCATGTATTCCGCGAAGGTCGGTGCCTTCGCCGCGGGATCGAGGCCGTGGATCGCGAACAACTCGGGAGACCATTGCTCAAACCCCGCAGGGGTGAACGTCCAGCTTCCCGTATGTGCGAGCCGCTGTCCCTCTGCCAGGTAGAACTCGGCTTGCTTGCGTTCGTCGATGTCGATGTTGATCCCGATCCAGTAGAGGATCGTTCCGTTGCTCCCCCGGAGCGGCTCCGTGCGATTGAGGAACCAGCGGTAATTGCCTTGCGCGTCCCGAATTCGACAACTCGCCTCAGCCGTGCCGCCCGTCCTCAGATTGTCCGACCCGACTCTCCGCATTTCTTCGTGATCGTCCGGATGTAGAAACGGGATGTGAGAGTCCCACGCAGCGCCAGTGACGGTTCCGAACCGAAGCGGATGATCCTGTGGCAGGCCCAGGTAGTCCGCACAGCGTGAATTGACGAACAGCAGCGCGCCCGATGGCGCCGCAAGCCACGTGAATGCCGGAATCATGTCCAGCGTGGCTTGCAACTGGGCTTGAGATGATTCGTCCACCGGATCGGCCCCCAACGCTGTCCAGTTTTTCACCATTGGTGAGATCTCGTCCAAGGAAGCCTCAGGGAAACGCTTTTAAGTAAGGCGGTTACGCCTGGACTGCGAATTGCTATCCGCAGTACGCAATCAGCACTCCTGCTGAAGCGCAAGGCTGGCAACTTACCCGAGGCTCCATTGCTGTCTATGCATCCGGTCAGCCAGGAGGATTCCCTCGCGGCGGCCGCTCTCCGAGCGAGCGTCGCGGCGTTTAAAGGCAAGCTGGCAGGAACGGCCGCCCGCGCTCCGTTCGACAGCGTCATGGAGCGAGTCTCGGTTCCTGCAGGCGTGACGTTTGAACGCGATACCGTGGGCGGTATCTCGGGCTGGTGGGCGAGGCTGGCTCGACCGCAAAAGGGCGCGGCGATCCTTCACGCGCATGGCGGCTGGTTCAACTTGGGAACCGCCAGCGCGTACCGGAACTTCGTCGGCCACATCGCAGCGAGCGCCGGCGCTGATGCTTTCATACCGGACTATCGGCTCGCGCCCGAGCATCCTTTTCCTGCTGCGGTTACGGATGTCGAGGCATGCTATCGCGGACTGGTCGACAAAGGGATCAACAAGATCGCCGTGGTCGGCGACTCGGCCGGAGGCAACCTGGCGCTCGTCCTTCTGTCGATCGACAAATCCCTCGTCGGCGCGGTGGCAATCTCGCCGGTGACCGACCTCACGCTTACAGGCGAGAGCTTCGAGACACGAGCGCAAGCGGATCCGTACTTCACCAAGTCCCAGGTTGCCGGGCTCGTCGCCTCCTATCTGGGTGAGACCGATCCGAAGAATCCTCTGGCGTCGCCGCTGTACGGCGATTTGCGCGGCCTGCCTCCCATCCGCGTTCACGTGGGAGATGACGAATTGTTGCTCGACGACTCGCGCCGCTACGTGGAGCGCGCCGCCCTGGCGGGTGTCGACGCCACGCTGGACGTATGGATGGGAATGCCGCACGGATTCGTCACCGGAGTACGCGAATTCGACGCCGCTCGACGGGCACTCAAGGCAATCGGAGCCTTTCTGACCGAGCGGTTGTTGTAACAACCCGAACTTAAGGAGTTATGTGATGAGTGAGACCAGCCTTCAAACGACACGCGTTTCTGCTCGTACCCCAGTGGCCGCGGTGCTCGGCGCGACGGCGGCGGCCGTCGCCATCTGGGCCCTGGCAACCGCGGCCGGCGCCGCGCTGACCGTCAGCTTCGGCCCCGGACAACCGATACAAAAGGTCACGGTCGTCAACGTCGTGGTGGCGGCGCTGGTGGGGTCGCTGGCCGGCTGGGGTCTGCTCGTGCTGCTCCGCCGGTTCACGGCCAATGCCCGTGCGGTCTGGACCGTCATCGCGATCGTCGTCGCGCTGGTGTCCCTGGGCGGCCCGCTGTCGGCGACCGCGTCGGCTGGCACGAAGATGTCGCTGGTTGCGATGCACCTGGCCGTGGCGACCGTGGTGATCGTGGTCCTACGCCGGACGACAACAAGTAGCCCGGATGCAACGGGAGAATGAAAGGAGAGAGACCTGTGACTGCGATGCTCGATCACACCGTCCCGCGCCGCACTTTTCTCAAGCTCGCAGGGCTCGGCGCCGCCGGCGCCGCCGGCGCGGCCCTGAACCAGACAATGCCGGCCTTGAATGGTCGCAAGGCGCTTGACCTGCCCGACTATGCTCCGGTCCCTAAATCAGCGCTTGGCCCCGCACCCAACGCACAAGGCTATTACGTCGGACGCGTGGAGAAAAATCTCTACTGGGTCACCGACGCCACCTATCAGTGCGCGTTTCTCACCACCAAGGATGGGGTGGTGGTGCTCGACGCACCGCCGACCATCGGGCACAACATTCAACGCGCGATCGACGAGATCGCGGCGGCGAACGGCGTGACCAACAAGGTCACCCATCTCATCTACTCGCATCACCACGCCGATCATGGGGGCGCGTCATCGTTGTTCGGCAAGAACGTCGTTCGCATCGGACACGAGGAAACGCGACGACTCCTGATACGCGACAACGATCCGGCCAGGCCGGCGCCGGAGGAAATCTTCCAGGACCGCCGCACGCTGAACATCGACGGCAATCGCATCGAGCTCGAGTGGCAGGGATCCAATCACTCGCCCGACAACATCTACATCCATCTGCCCGATCACGACACGCTGATGCTCATCGACATCGTCAACGCGGGCTGGGCGCCGGTTTACATCTGCAATCTCACCGAGGACGTACAGGGATACATGGGAGCTCCGGCGAAAGCGCTCGCGTATCCATGGAAGCACTTCATCGGCGGGCATCTCGGCAGGCTCGGCACACGCGATGATGTGACTCTGCATCAACGATATATGGCTGACATCGCCGCCAGCGTCAGGAAGACGCTGCCGACGATCGATCCGACTCCGTACTTCCGGAAGTACGGCGAGAACGCCTGGGCGGGGGTGAAGGGTTATTTGGATGCATGCAGCGATGCCGCTGCAGCGCCAGTGATCGAGAAGTACACTGGCGTTCTCGCCGCCGCCGATGTCTTTACCGCCAGCACGACTTTCTGGGTCATGGAGTCATTGCGACTCGATCTCGGCTTTGGTTCGTGGGTCCATCCCTGAGGCGACGAAATGGATGAGATCCAGGGTATAGCCAGACTGAAGATTCATGCTGGCAAGCTTGAGGAGTTCAAGCGTGTTGTGTCTCAATGTATGCAAGTGGTTCGAACGAGAGATACCGGAACGCTACAGTATGAGTTGTACCTCAACGAAGATCAGACTGAGTGCCTCGTCCTTGAAAGGTATCGTGACGTACAGTCTCTACTGCACCATCAGAATAATTTAGGCGGACTCATGGATGCTCTTCTCAAGACGTGCACTGCATCCGGCGAGGCATGCGGGAAGGCAACCCCAGAGCTAATCAAGGCGCTTGCGGGGTCTCCTGTGCGACTCTTTAGTCCCTATCAAACTTTGTGACCCTGTCGTTTGCCAAGGCGATGGGACCGGAGGGGAGAACGACATGTCCGGCAAGTTGACCGTGCTCGTGACCGGTGCGACAGGGAAGCAGGGCGGCCAGCTGGTGCGCGAACTGCTCACCCGCGGGCACGCGATTCGCGCACTGACGAGGAAGCCTGCGTCGCCTGGCGCCGCAGCCCTCGCGGCGCGCGGGGTCACGATCGTTACAGGGGACTTCGAAGATCAGGGAAGTCTCGAGCGCGCCGCACGTGGCGTCGATACCATCTTCGCCATGTCTACGCCGTTCGAGGGCGGTGACAAAACCGAAACACGCGAGGGCATCAACATCGTTCGCGCGGCGTCGGCCGTAGGGGTCTCGCACCTCGTCTATTCGTCGGTGGCCGGCGCCGACCGGGCGACAGGCGTCCCGCATTTCGACAGCAAGTTCGAGGTCGAGAAAGAGATACGGCGGTCGGGCGTGCCGTTCACGATCGTCGCGCCGGTCTTCTTCATGGAGAACTTTCTCGCAGACTGGATGGCAGCCGGCATCGCAAGAGGGTCGATCGCGATGGCGTTGCCGGCGACGCGCCGTCTGCAACAAATCGCGCTCGCGGATATCGCGCAGTTCAACGCCCTCGTCATCGAGCGCCGTGGGAGTTTCCTCGGAAGGCGAATCGAGATCGCGTCTGACGAGCTGACGAGCGCGACGGCAGCCGCGACAATCAGTGAGGCGTCAGGCCGGCGTATCGAGTACACGGCGCTTCCGATCGACGCAGTGCGTCAGCAGGACGAAGATCTCGCGCGCATGTTCGAGTGGTTCGACCGCGTGGGGTACGACGCGGACATCGTCGGCCTGCGATCGCTCTATCCCGAAGTCGACTGGCACCGCTTCAGCGTCTGGGCTCGCGAGCAGGATTGGCCGAAATGAACGTACGACAACAGGCCTCGGCCGCTCTGACCTGGGTCTTCCGAGAGATGCCCGTCCGGGCCAGCGGGCTATCTTCCTCAGCTGAGCCGTCGTGGCGAACATGACTATCCCGGGAGGGCTGAACACATGGTGGCGTGGAACCGCGTGACGCGTCGTGAGGTCTTGCACGCGATACAGGAGTACGACCGGCTGGGTCCGGAGCAATTCTTCTCCGAGCATGGTTTTGGCCCTACCACGACTTATGAGCTGCTCAGGCACAAACGCCGTTACCCGCCGAAGGCAATCTTGGGCGCAGCTTATGAGTTCGCCACGCGCCGGCAACTTGGCTCCGGTGACTTCGAGGGCGGGAAGACCGGCGCCGTAAGGGTGCTCGGAACGCTGGGATTCACCCTCCAGAAGAAGCGACGACCAGCGAGGTAAAACAGTTCTCGTTGACCGCGCCTGCGATTCTTCTTGTCATGTGCGCCGAGCACGCCTACGTTCCGCAGGTGGCTGGCCCCGCCATCGCCAAAGGCACGTGCTTCCCGATGTTCGCCTTCGAGGTCGCGCAGGCGATCGATCTCGACGCGGCGCAGCGCCGGCTGCTGAGTACGGTCGAGCGTCAAACCATCAAGTACAAGCGCCGCGCGCCGGCGTCCTTCGAGTATCGTCCCGCACCGCTCCATGTCACGCGCGGCAGCGAGCCGCAGGAGGTGAGCGGCCTCCACACCACGCCCGGTGTCGAAGTCGTGCTGTACGACTTTGGGGCGCTGTCGGTCAGCTACGCCATCCCGCTTGCTGGACCGCTTAGCGAGCTGCCCAGCCTCGCCGAGGAGTTATGGGGGAACGAGCGGCTGCTCAAGGACGCGCGCCGTCACGTCGATGACGTCCTCGCAGAGCTCGGACCGGCGTGCGTGCGCCCCAAGGTCGCAGATCTCGTCGAGGACTACTCGATCTTTCACATCGAGGCGTTCACCGCGCCGAGCGACGCGGCGATGTTGTGGACGACCCACGCCCTGACCGTGGCGCAGGTGTTGCGCGCGGTCCCCCACCCGCTCTCGCAGCAGGAGATCGCGGAGGCCACGTCCGCGCGGCTCTCGTTCGGCCCCAACGACGCCACGATCATCGATACCGACGCCGCCGTCCTGTTCGACCCCGAGGGAGAGGATGTGCGTGACGTGATCGAGTTCGCCAACACGCAGCTGCTCGAGATGCGCTATCTCGATCATGAGCTCGACGACGTCCTGGAGCGCGCATACGCAGGATTGTTGCGCCGTTCGCGCCGCCCCTGGCCGCTGCCGTCCGTCGGCCCCGATCTGCAAAGTCTCGCTCGGCTCGAGCTCGATGCCGCGATCCTCTTCGAGCAGGTCACGAACGCGCTGAAGCTCGTGGGCGACCAATTCCTGGCGCGCGTCTACGCCCTGGCGTCGCGGCGCTTTCACCTGGACGAATGGGATGCGAGCATCTCACGCAAGCTGCAGACCATCGACGGGATCTACGCGAAGATGTCGGACCGCGCTTCGACCCGCCGCATGGAACTGCTCGAGTGGATAATCATCCTGCTGTTTGTGGTCTCGATCGCACTGTCGGTCATCACCCTGGCGCCGCATTAAGTCGTCACCTTGAATTGCGCAGACAGGAAGCCCCTCCCCTCGGCAGAGCCTTTCCTCTGTCGAGAGCTCAGTTCATCGACCAATCTGTGCCTGCCGCCGGCTATCTCCGGCGGCAGGTCGCCAGATCCGCGTTGCTAATAGAACCAGACCTCGGCTCGTTTCTTTCCGGGTGCGTTGACGTCATCCCCGCCCAGGACGAGCACGTGCGCCACGCCGCTCGCGTCGACGTACCCCAGCGCTGCGTGATTGAACAGGTTCTTGCCCCCGGCCGACTGGATCGTGTGGGACCCTGTCGCTCCCGCAAAGCTCCCTACGCTGCCGTCGCTGTTGATTTGGGCGTACGTCTGCTCGGTCGAGCCGGTCGCCGCACCGTTATACAGGCCCGCTGTGACGAGGACGTTACCGCCAGCGATCACCGCGGTGTGCTTACTGACCACCTTGGTGAGCCCGCCTGAGTTGACGGTCCAGTTCGGCCCCACGAGGTCACCGGTCCGGAGGTTGATCCGGATGTAGGCGATCTGACCAACCTTTGTGGCGTTGTTCGTGTAGTTGGAATCGTTCGGGGTAACCGCAGCGCTGTCCCCGCCGAACGCGTAGAGATAGCCGCCGAATTGCCCGAATCCGTGATGTGCCCGGCCGAAGGGCAGTGCGGGCTCTGCCTGCCACGAACCCAGCACGCCCGTCGAGTCGATGCGCGCGCGATAGACGGCGGCTACCGGGACGTTGCCGGTTGTAGCGCCGCCCGCGATATAGAGGTCACCCCGGAAAATGACCGCCCCAAGGGAATGGATCGCCGCCGGGAGGTTCGTCCCAAGCGTGGTCCAACCTGTCACTGCGCCGGTGAGGGAGTCGAGCGCCCCGCGGTAAATGCCCGCGGTCGGCGTCCCGGCCGCGTTGTTGGCCCCGCCGAGCACGTAGATGAATCCCGCGCCCTTGACGCGTGAGTTGGCTGGCGTCGCTACGGCCGAGGCATGGAACGCCACGGCTGCGGGCAGCGCCGTCGTGCTGGTCCACGACGCGCCTAACTGGGCACTGGTCCCAATCGTGTCGTAGTAGACGGTATTCTTCGGCGCGTAGGTGCTATCGGCACCGCCGGTCACGTACACGACGTTGTGGGTGGTCGCGCCCCCGACGACGGCGAAGGCGGCGCTGTGTCCGCTGAGCGCAACCGGCAAGGCTGCGGTGCTCGTCCAGCTAATCGTGGAAGGGCTGAAGGTCGCGTTGGTTGTCACGGTGAACGTGAGCGCATTGCTCGCGCCGGTCGCGGTCTGCACCTTGACGTCACCGCTCGCAGCACCGGCCGGGACCGTGGTGACGACGAAGGTATTGGTCCAGTCGCTCGGGCCGGCGATAACCGCGGCCACCGTTCCGCCAGTGCCGTTGGAGAAGAGCACCTGCGCGCTGCCTTGACGATCCCCGAACGCCTGGCCCTCGACGATGACCGTACTGCCCACGTTGCCCGACGGCTTGGTCGCCCCATTGACGTATTGCAGCAAGGGGGCCACAGGCGTGAACGCATTGTTCAGCATCGCCGTGGTGCCGTCGCTATTGCGGATCTTGACTGCGTAGGCGTGGCTGAGGATGACCCCGGACGGGACGAGCGTATACACAGTAGTCGCATTCGTAACCTGCACCGAGTCGGCGGCGGCGCTATCGAGAAACACGGTGGCGCCGGCGCGGAAGTTGGTGCCGGTCAGGGTGAGCTCGGTACCTGCGGTTCCGGTCTTGGGACTCACGCTTGCGAGGGTCGGCGCGGGCCCCTGAGGAGCGGTGGAGTTGCCGCCGCCGCAGGCCACGAGCAGGCCGGTGATCAGGGCAAGGGACGGTCCTGAAAGAATCCGATGCGACATGGCGACGCTCCGAAGTCACGAGTGATTGGACAGGCGACTGTCGTTTCACACTCCGCAATCGGGCGAGCGGTCACACCGGTGACCATGAGACGCCAGTTGAAGTGTGTATGTTGAGCGTATGAGCGATGGTCCGACCGACGCCGAAATAATCGCGAAGGTTCTCGGCGGGGATACCGATCTGTTCGGCGTCCTCGTCGAGCGCTATAGCGACGAGTTCGCCAGGTATGCGAAATACATGACCGGCAGCGAAGATGATGCCGCCGACGCAATACAGGAGAGTTTGGTCCGGGCGTATCGGTCGCTGCGGCGATGCCAGGACCGGATGAACTTCAAAGGATGGCTGTTCCGGATCGTCAGCAACCAGTGCAAGACCCACCTGACCCGGCGGCGGCGGCGCTCCACAGAACCGCTATCGGATGAGGCGATCAGTGTGCCGTCGCCCGCGGATCCTGTAGGAGACGCTGAAACGGCGGATGTGCGGAGGAAGGTGCATGAGGCGCTGCAGCAGCTTCCGACGGAACAGCGCGAGGTGCTCGTGCTCAAGTACGTGGAGGGGCTGAGCCTCCCGGAAATGGCCGAGATCCTTTCGGCTGGCGTGTCGGCGCTCAAGATGCGGCTGCTGCGCGCGCGGCGGGAGTTGCTGTCTAAGCTTGAGGGGGTGGCGCTATGAAAACGGAACACGAAGACCTGGGTCCTGACGCCGAGCGGTTCGGGCGAATCATCGAGGCGCTCGACCGACGTCCGGTGCGGCTGCCTGCGCGGATGCGCGCGGCCGTGATGGCCCGGATCCGGGCGGAACGCTCCTCGGCGTGGGCCCGCACCTGGACCTGGCTCGCGGAGCCACGGTTGAGCCCCCTCGCCGCCGGCGTCGCCCTGGCCGCCGGTATTGTCGCGCTATTGCTGTTCCGTCCGCAGGTCCAGACCGGGAGCCGCGAACTGGCGGGGGCGAGATCCGTCACCGTGGCGGTCCGGCTGGTTTTCTTGGCGCCGCAAGCCGCTCGAGTCGCGGTCACTGGCGATTTCGTAAAATGGGATCCCACGGGCATCCCCCTCGTGGGGCCACATGAGAATGGCGTCTGGAGTGTCGAGCTTCAACTTCCACCCGGACTCCACCACTACATCTTCATCATAGATGGCACAGAGTGGCGCCCTGATCCGAACGCGGCCTCGCAAGTCGACGACGGCTTCGGACAGAAGAATAGTGTGCTGCTCGTGCCAGTGCAGAAGGTGAGCTGACGGTGCGTGTCCTTGTCAGCTTGGTGGTCCTCGCGCACTCAGCCGCGCTCGCCGCTCAGGGTCGCCCCGCGATTGAGTCACGGCTCGATCCTCAGACCCTCGCCGCTGTGCGCGCGATCATCGACAGCGCCCGACGCGATTCGGTCCCGCTTCAGCCGCTCGAGGATAAAGCCCTGGAAGGAGCGGCCAAGCACGTGCCCGTAGCACGCATCGTGAGTGCGGTTCGCCAGGTCTCCCTGGAGCTGCGGGACGCGCGGGCCCTCCTGCGAGCGGCGGCGCCTCGTGCCACGCTCGCCGATGGAGAAATTGTCGCCGCGGCGGATGCGCGCCGCCGCGGTGTTCCGGCGGTGGAGGTCTCGACGCTTCGCGGCCATGCGCCAGCCACGGCTCCGCTGATCGTTGCCTTCACGGTTCTCGGCGATCTGGTCCAGAGGGGAATTCCAGCGAACCAGGCTCGCGCGGTCATTGAAGAACTCATCGCTGTCGGCGTGCCGGCGCAGCAGATCGCCGACATCCCAACGCGCATGGACGTGGGCTTGCGGGTCGGCGCGCCGCCACTCGATGCATTGCGGAGCGCGCTGCCGATTCCGCTGCGGCCTGTCCAGCGAGCGCCAACACCACCGCGGCCCAATCCCAGCCGGCGCGCTCTTCCTTAACGTCCCATGGACTCACGCCGAACGACTTTCGCGCTTTTCTGTGCCGCGGGGCTCTTGACCGGTGTGAATCGCGCCGCTGCCCAACGGTGGCAGGTGGACGTTGCGGGTAACACCGTCGGATACGATACCACGGGTCGCATCACCTCTGCCTCTATCGCCCCACTCATCGAATGGAACAAACGGACCGTGTACGCGACCGTGAGCGGCGCCTTCGCGGCCTTCGAGGCAAGCCAATGGACCTCACAAGGCCACGGTGATCTCTCCTTCCTGTTCGCCCCCGCGCGCTCGCTGCGTAGCGTGCGGACGGAAGTCGTGGGCTCACTCGACGGCAGCGTGCATTCGAGCGGCTATCGCACGGCCGGCACGCGTGGCGAGTTCCGGGTGCACGTAGCGGGGCGATCCGGCGGTCTTTGGGTTGGAGGTACCGCTGCGACGGGATGGACGTCTAGTAGTACGGGAATCGCCACCGCATTCGGGCCGACCGCGGGTGTGTGGGGCCGGCGCGGGGCCTGGAACGCGACGGCAGTTTGGACGCCGTTCCGGCTCGAGGCGGCCTGGTACCAGCAAGTCGAGGGCCGCGTGACCACGTCTGTTGGACCGGTGGAGTTCGCGGGCTACGCTGGCTGGCGCGGTGCACGCTCCTTCACCGGTCTGCCGAACACCGGCTGGGGCGGCGGGACCGTGACAGTGTGGTTTCTGCGGCAGGCTGCCGTCGTGCTTGGTGCGGGAAGCTACGCCTCCGATTTGCTGCAAGCCCTCCCGAAGGGGCGTTACCTGTCCGCGGCGATCAGGTTCTCTCGCGGTCGCCCTTCCGTCTGGGCGGGCTCATCGGCTGGTCGAACGCTGTACGCTCACGACCGTGGCGAAGCCGACTTGCGGTTCTCGGTCGCCGGTGCATCACGCGTCGATCTGGTGGGGGACTGGACGGGGTGGCAGCCGGTTCCGATGCAGCGCGCGCCGGACGGCCGCTGGTTTCTCCGAGTGAGCCTCGCACCGGGCGTCCATCGCTTCAACCTGCTAGTGAACGGCGAGCGCTGGATCGTCCCGGAAGGCGTGGCTTCGGTCGATGATGGCTTCGGAGGCAAGATCAGCCTGTTGGTCGTTCCATGAGTGACCATGTGGCCGCTCGCAGAGTGTGTATCGGCAAAGCGGGTAACCACTTTGAAAGGAAGGACGTGACTATGCGCACACTCAAGCTGCTCGCTGGGCTGGCGCTGCTGCCAGCGCTGCTCACCGCCCAGCAGAGCCCTATCGACCGTCTCCGCGCTGTCCTGCCGGCGGACGTGGCCGACAAGGTCATCGCGATCGTAACGGACGCGACCAGCCGCGGTCTCCCCGGTCAGGCAATCGCTGATCGGGCGCTGGAGGCGATCGCGAAAGGTCGCAGCGGGGACCAAGTGCCCGCCGCTGCCCAGGCGTTCGCCGCCGACCTGGCGGTGGCGCACGACGCCCTCCAGCACGCCGGGCGCAATCCCGACGTCAGCGAGATCGAAGCCGCGGCGGCCGCTAAGGAGCTCGGGGTCGACGGCGCGGCCATCAGCACGCTGGCGTCTTCCGCGCCCTCCGGTCGTTCGCTCGCGGTTCCACTCGCGGTGATCGGAGCGCTAGTGAATCGTGGGCTCCCCTCGGATGGTGCACTCCAGGCCGTGCTGGATCGTCTCACGGCGCGGGCGGGCGATGCGGATCTGGTGGAAATGCCCGGTCAGGCTGGGCTATTGATCGCGCAAGGGTACAAGCCGAGTGATGTCGGCCGCGCGCTAAGTGCGGGCCGGCCATCGAGTGTCCCAGCCAACGGTGGGCGCCCCGGCGCCCGGCCGAATCGGCCATCTAAACCGCCGACTTCATAAGCAGCCGACGCCTCTAGAAGCGGAAATCGAACGGACGCCGCAGTGATTGCGGCGTCCGTTTCGTTTCAAGAGCTTCTTCCCAATGTCGCGTTTGCCGTAAATGTTTGCCGGTCCATAAGAGCCAATATCTGCCAATGCGACCCGCAGGCTCCTCGAAAGAGTGGTGCGGTACGTGCGGACTCCAGTGATCGTCTCCTGGAGCGGCGGCAAGGACAGCGCGCTCCTGCTTCACCATTTGCGGCGCGATCCGCAGTACGAGGTGATCGGCCTTCTTACGACCGTTACCAGCGACTACGATCGCATCAGCATGCACGGGGTCCGCCGCGCAATCCTCGACGCCCAGGTCACTCGGCTCGACCTTCCACTATATGAGGCGACGATTCCAGCAGCCGCTTCGAACGCCGCGTACGAGGCCGCGTTCCTGGCAGCCCTGGCGCGGGCGCGAGCGGCGTTCCCTAGCGTGTGCACGATCGCGTTCGGAGACCTGTTTCTCGAAGACGTCCGCGCCTACCGTGAGCGGCTCCTCGCGCCACACTCGTGGCAGCCGCTCTTTCCTCTCTGGGGGCTCGACACCGCAGCGCTCGCACGCCAGTTCGTCGCGGATGGGTTCCGGGCGATTGTGTGTTGCGTCGACACGCAGCAACTCGCGCCCGAGTGGGCGGGCCGCGACTACGACTCCGAGTTTCTCGACACACTGCCGCACGCCGTAGATCCTTGCGGCGAGCGCGGCGAGTTCCACACGTGCGTGTATGGCGGCCCCATCTTCCGTCAGCCGCTCGCGCTCGAGCGCGGCGAGCGCGTGCTGCGCGACGGGCGCTTCGAGTACTGCGACCTGCTTGTACGCGCGACGCAGTCGTCGTGATCTCCGTCACACGAGTCCCCGTTACTCTCCGCGGCCCAGCCGAGTCTTTAGCCGCGTTGGTTCAGCACCAATCAATTGTGGACTCAGTCGGAGGTACGAACATGCTTCGCAAGATCCTCATCCTCGCCGCAGTGCTCGCGGTTCCAAGCGTGCTCGCGGCCCAGGGCGTTCCAAATTCAAATGCGTCCGATACCGGCAAGTCCAAAGTGGCGGCGCACCGCCAGAACCCCCAGGTGCCGGCCCAGGAGGCTTCGGATGTCGCCAAGGCGAAAGTGGCGCAGCATCGGTCGAGCCGCGTTCGGGGAAGCGCGGTCGGTCTCGACAAGCGGCCGGTAACGCCCGCCACTCGGGCCGTGCCCGCCACCTCTAGCACGGGCGGGAGCGCTGGCGCGCCGGCCAGTCCCGCGACTCCGGCGACGCCGGCGGTGCCGGCTTCGCCGTCGAAGAAGCCGTCGGACGCTGGCAGCCAGGCAGGTAGCCGTCGGCCGTAATGTCTCGCGCGACTAGCAGTCGTGTGGAATACCGTGAGGCGTGGCGTCTCGACGTCGCGCCTGCGGAATGGAGGGCGTGCTAGCAGGACGCACCGGGGCCGGCGGGTTCAGATCCGCCGGCCCCGTTTGCGCAGAGGCTGTCCGTATCTAGTTCAGATACTGGTTCACGAAATCCAAAACGTTCTTGCGGTCGAGACGGAACACGCCACCCGTGCCGCCGCACGTTCCGTTGAGCCCGAACGATGTTACGCCCGCGATGACGTTGCCGCTGCCGACGTAATTGGGACCGCCCGAGTCGCCAAAGCAGGTGCCGCCGCTCGAGGCGTTGTTCGACAGGAGCAGCGAGAAGTCTCCTGTAAAGCCCGGCGTGTTGATTTGTACGAGCCAGGGCTCAGCGAACATCCGGACCTTCTCGGCCTCGATGAAGACGGGATTGATCTTCTGGAGCCCGTAACCCACCGCGGTAAACCGCGTCGAGCTGCTGGGTTGCAGTGCGTCGAGTTGGTTCACAGGCGGGAGTTTCCCGTAGTCGCTCGCCGAGAGTTTAACTCCCCGACTGAGCAACACGACCCCTACGTCATGTCGATAGAATTGGGCTTCGGTGAACAGCGGATGGGAATGCCATTCCGTCGCCTCGATGGTGTTCGGACCGGCAAAGGGATAGTTGTTGTTGCCGTTCTGGACATCCGATTCGGTGAAGACGCGCATGCCGCTGAACTCGCCCGGCTCGCCCGCGCAATGTCCGGCGGTGAGGACGACTTTGGGGGCGATCAAGGTGCCGGAGCAGCGGAATGCCGGCTCGCCGGCGATGTCCATGACGATGAGCACGACGGCGGGATGGGAATTGCCGTCGAGCGAACCGTACGTAATGAAGGAAGGACGATCAGAGGCTGGGAGATTCGTCACGGCTCGGTCGCAGCCGAGCAGGCCGCCACAGAAAGCAGTAAGCGTGGGGATGAGAATGCGAGCTCGCATGATTCCTCCGAGAGAAGCAGATGGAAAACTGGCCGAAGCCCGGTGCCAAGAGCCGGCCTCGGCGCGCCTGGTCAATCGCTGGAGACGACCTCCTCGATCACGCCCTTGAGCGACTCCGCGTCCACCGGCTTTTTCAGGAATCCCGCTGCGCCGGCGGCGTTCGCCTCCGCCTCGACCTTTTCGTCCGTCAACGACGTGATGACGACGACCGGTATCGTACCCGTCGCCGTCAGCTTCTTGAGGAGCTGCATACCGCCCCCGGCCGGCATCATGAGATCGAGCAGGACGAGCTGGGGCTTCTCCCGCCTCACCGCCATGAATCCCTGGACGGGGTCGAGCGCGCTGATGACCTGGTAGCCCGCGGCGCGCAACACGGCCGACACCATACTGACGACCGTCTTGTCGTCATCGATGAGCAGGATCTTGATCGTGCGCCGCTTCATGCCTTCACATGACCTCTTCGCGAAGTCCGCTGGGCTCAGCGGTTCCAACGGTTGAGTATCCGTTCCACTGGGGAAAAACGCCAGAGCACGGAGGGCATGTACGGCAGCAGATTGCTTGCCGTTGCCCGCCGAGCGAGGTGCTGTCGCACAACGATCGCCCGGGCGAAGTGTTGGCCAAAGTTGGAGATTGGCTCGATGCCGGTGCGCGCCTGGTCTGGGTAGTCGATCCGGAACGTCGCCTCGCGCGAGTCTAGCGAGAAGACGGAACGCACGCTGGCGTCGATTCTGGGTTAGGCTCAAATCCCTCTAGGGCTGGTTTGCGACCCTCACCGGGACAGCGCGGTTCAGCGTCGTACTATCGCCGAGCTGGCCCTCGCGGTTTCGGCCCCAGCAATACGCCACACTGCCGGTCGTGAGACCGCAGGTGTGCCGCCCCGATCCGCTGACGGCGACGGGTGTGCTGCCGTAGCCGCCCCCGCCGCTCGCGCCGTTCCCGAGCTGCCCTACGTTGTTCCCGCCCCAGCAGAAAGCCGGGCCGGCTGATTCCACGCCGCAGGTGGTAAAGAGGCTCGCGTTCCTTATTATTGGCGCGCTGGTATCGGGAACGCCGGAGCCTCCGTTGTGAGTCTTGTTGTGACTCTGCTTCGATGCCCGGTGGATCCTCGGGGTCCCACTGATGTCTAGCCCTCTGCGGGTTTGATCTGAGCGATATGATCATCCCTGACGTTACCGCTGGCGTTGCTCGTCCCCGTGCTACGGTGGTGTGGCCGCGTCCCCTTCACCTGGTAGTGCCACCACGCCGTGACGATGCCGCAATCCAGCGCCGGATGAGGTGGAGTGATGAAACAGTCGGCCGCGGCGACGTGGGTGAGCAGGCCTTCCATAATGTGTGCTCCGTCAGTACGGAGCCTCTCCGGGCGAGAAGGAGGGGTGCGAACAACCCGCCGCCCTCCTCCTCGAACAGACCCCGGTCAGGCGTTCAACGCCTTCTGGGGCGTGAGTTCCACCTGGATCAAATGCGGCTTCGCCGTCTCCGCCTTCGGCAGCGTGATCGTCAGCACGCCGAGGTCGTAGGTCGCCTTGATCTTCTTGGGATCGATCGAGGCCGACAACCTGAAGGTCCGCTCGAAGGCGCCATAGGTCCGCTCATAGCGATGGACCTTCTCGGCCTTCTCCTCCGCCACCTGCTCCTTTGTGCCCTTGATTGTGAGCAGGTTGCCCTCTACCGAGATCTTCACGTCCTCGGGCCTCACTCCGGGTACCTCCGCCACCAAGCGGATGACATCGGGCTCCTCGAAGATGTCCACCAGCGGCAGCCAGGCGGTTGTCGCGGCCTCGGGTACAGGCCACTCGGACGCGCGTAACAGCTCGCCGTTGAAGGTCCGGCCCATGCGGTGTTCCAGCTGATTCAGCAGATCCAGCATCGGGTCCCTCGTCATAATACCGACCATATGATCCTCTTTGCTCTTGTGAGTCGACTGCAGGTAACTATCGTGCGTTCTAACCACTCCAAGATGCGATAGTTGTACTAAGTTTGTCAAGTGACGAGGTCGTTTAGGTGGATAACTTCACAATTTTAGTTAAGCAACCTGAGGTGGGGATTTGTGCGGTTCAGCCCGGCGTTAAGAGCCTTTTAGCTGGTGGTTCGACTACCTTGTAGGCGTGCGGTCACGGCAACGCGCGCCTGATCTGCGCGTCGCCGACCGAGCTGTGGGTTTGGGCCGTCCCAACAATTGGGGGGGATATTGACTCCTGCACAACTGAAGCGTGAGTTGCGGCGCATCGCTTGGGGACACGCGCGACTCGCCCAGAAGCTTGGAGTGTGGCCAACTGAAGTCCGGGAGTGGCTCGCGGGCAAGGAACCCGTGCCGGAGGTTGTCGCTTCAGACATACGCAATCTGCCGTCTGCGAGGTAGACAGGTTGGGGTATGCGGGATCTCCGCGCGGCCGGGCGAGACGATTCACCTGCAGGGCGTGGTGTCAGATCCCGACGAGAACGCAGTGCCTCGCCACGAGCATACGGGTACCGTCTGATGCGAGAGCAGGGCAGACGATCCAACTGATCCTCGAGGCGACCGACAATGGAACACACCGCTTACGAAGTATCAGCGGGTGATCATCTCCGTTGCGCGCTGACGTTCCGGCGGGTACGCCGGCGCCTGCCGCGCCCGCCATAAGACCCAACGGGCTCTGCACCGCAAGCGCGGCGTAGAGCCCGAAGCTCGAGACGGCGAGCAGGTTATTTCCTACGCGCGCCCTTGACCGTGCCCTTTACGACTTCACCGTTCGAGTAGCGTGCTTCGATCGTGCCCCAAATGGCGTCGTCCTTGAAATGTAGCGCCTCATGAGTGGTGACCGTCTGTCCGGGCCGCGCGACGCTCTGGAATGGCCCGGCCTCGGTGACGACGCTGTCGCCGCCCATCGCGACCACCCGAGTCGGGATCGGCTCGCGGCCCGCGAGGTGGGTGACCCAGCCGTTCGCATCGGCAGTGGCGGTCACCAGTGAGTTGACGACCGTGTCCTTGCCGGCGGCGGTCTTTACTGTGCTTTCGATCGCCCACGTCCCCGCGATTGTGGGCTTGGTGCTGGCCGCGGCCTGCGGCGCGGCGGGCTTCGGCTTTGGCTGCGCGGGTGGTTGCTGCGCCACGGCGGTGGCGGCGAATCCCGTCAGGCAAACGGTGGAGAGGAGAATGACGGCGCGCATCGGTTGGTCCTCCGGCGGAAGCGTTGTAGCCGGACACATGCCACATGGGAGCGCTCCGGCCAGGGCGGCTCAGGGGTATCAGTTGAAGCGCTTATGTTAGCCGCAAATTGATCCAAGCCGCAACGAACCAAGTTGGAACGAGGATTCTAGCGTACCTTCCCCGTGCCGCGACCTTCCAGCTGCCTGCCACTCGGCTCCGGCGGCCGTACCAGATCTCGTCGTGCAGGTTCACCGTCGCGCAACAGTGGCTCGGCACCACCCAGACTTTCTCTCCGACCACGGGCTTCCCGTCGATCTCCACGTAGCCGTGCTCCTCATTCATCTTGGGCATCGTCCATGAACGCCCGATGAATAGGCCGCGTGACCGTGACGGGCGGCGGCGGCGGCGGAGGGGGCGGTGGTCCCGTCATCCCCTTCGCGCCCTTTCCTCCGCAGGCTGCGAGGAGCCAAAGCGCGGCGAAGGCCGGTCGCGTGTCGCTCACGTCCTGATATCTAACACGAACGTCGGAGCCTCCCTAGGTTAATTCCATCCCTGTAGCTGAGGAGGCACCATGAGAGTGATCGGCCCGCTGATTAGCGTCGTTGCTTACGCGCTGACGGGCGCCTGCGACGGGAGGACTGATGCGCTTCTGCCGCCCGGCCCGGTGCTAGCCGATGAGGTTTCGACAGACGCCAACCATCTCTCTGACTGGTCCGCACCAGTCAACCTCGGGCCAGTCGTCAACTCGCCATTCATTGACTTCACGCCCGAACTGTCGCCCGACGGACTCAGCCTCTACTTCTCGTCGAACCGTCCCGGCGGCTTCGGGTTGACCGACCTCTACGTGGCGCGCCGCGCTGGGCCCGACCAGCCCTGGGGCCCACCCGTCAATCTCGGTGCCGTCATCAACACCTCCAGGCCAGAAGCCGGACCGCACTTCTCACGCGACGGACACCGCCTTTACTTCGCGAGCGGCCGCCCAGGCGGCTTGGGCGCGAACGATATTTTTGTGTCGCGGCGTGACAATCCCAACGATGACTTTGGCTGGCAGGCCCCGGTGAACCTCGGTCCCGCCGTGAACAGTTCCGGATTTGAGGGAGGGATGACTCTTCGGCTTCCCGAGCTCTACGTCGCGAGTGATCGTGCCGATCCCGGTCCCGATCATCCTCTGCATATCTATCTCAGTGTGATCGGTCCCGATGGCGCGTTCGGTCCTGCCGTTCTTGTGCCAGAGCTCAGCAGCGAGGGCAACGACCTACGACCAGCCATCCGCTTTGACGGGCGCGAACTCTTCCTTTCATCGAATCGCGACGGCAGCGCCGGCGGTTCGCAGGACATCTGGGTCTCGACCCGTCAAGCCTTCGGAGGGCCATGGACTCCGCCCGTCAATGTCGGGACGGCAGTTAACACGGAGTACAACGAGGTGCAGCCGAGCCTGTCGGCCGATGGGCGGATCCTTCTGTTCGCGTCCGATCGTCCCGGGGGCAGCGGCGGTGCGGACCTGTACATGACAACGAGGGCGCGATGAGAGTGAACAGCGCGATATCGTAACTCGCGCCCACCGCCGTTCGCCGTCCCGACTCGAGCGGCGAGTCAATCACGGCTCGCCGTTTTCATTTGATCGTTCGTTGATCGCGCTCGATACATTGCTTGCCGATGCCTGCCGAGCACGCTTACGTTCCCGACATGCCCCAGCTCATGACGGCTGAAGAGCTGCTGTACACAAATGTCCCGAATAAGCGCACGGAGCTGGTGCGCGGTCGTCTCATTGTCCACGAGCCTCCGGGCGGGCGGCACGGCAACATCACCGCGATCTTGGGCGTTCGGCTTGGCCAGCACATCGATCTCACCGACGCCGGTGCGCTCTTCGTGGGCGATACCGGGTTCACACTGAGCCGCAATCCGGACACTGTTCGGGGCCCCGACATCGCGTTCGTTCGCAAGGAACGCGTCCCCGACCCGATCCCCGCCACATTCCTTGAATTCGCACCCGATCTCGTCGTCGAGGTGCTGTCACTCAGCGATCGCCCCGGCGAAGTGTTGGCTAAAGTCGGAGACTGGCTCGATGCGGGTGCGCGCCTGGTGTGGGTGATCGACCCGGAACGCCGACTCGCGCGAGTCTACCGCGCGGACGGAACGGAGCACATCCTGGAGGAGTCCGACCGGCTGCTTGGCGAGGACGTCCTGCCGGGCTTCAGCTGCACGGTGGCATCGATTCTCGGTTAGGAGGCCGGATCGGTGCAGGAACGCTGATTACATCCGGCTTGGTCCGCGAACCAACGACGCGGACATGAAAGGGAAGTTTTAGCTCGACTCGAGGGTTCTCCGGTACCTCGGTTAGTGTATCCGTCAGTTCGTAGATGAATGTCGTGATGAAAGTCGTGTCGACGCCGCCTTCAAACTCCCAGGTTCGTATATTTGCGAGTGCGAGTCGCTGAAAAAACCGCGCTGAAGCTGTCCCTGTGAGCACGGTAGCGTCAGTAACGGCTCCCTTCTTGACTGTCACGGTGACTTGGATCGTCGCGACCAACCCGGTTTGTAAGGCAATTGCTGGGCACTGCGGTACTTCGGCACGGCGCACGAACAGCCCCTGGGCATATGCAGGAGCTCCCGCGCATCCAACGAGCATGGCCAAAGCAGCAGTTTGCAAGGCTTTCACGTTATCCTCCGCGCGCGCCGCCGTCATTGAAACGGTGATTAGTGGACGATCACAAGAAGAGACTACTGCTCTGTCCTCGTGGCGGCACCCCCGGGGCCCTCGCTCGGCTCGACTAAAAGGTAGGAAGGCTGATAATTAGGAATGAAAGCAGTTCGCTACGACGCATTCGAAGGTCCGCTTCATCTGGTTGACGTCCCTGATCCCACGCCGACGCTCGATGGCGTCGTCGTAAGAGTGGGAGCCTCCGGCCTGTGCCGATCCGATTGGCACGGATGGAAAGGCCACGACGCCGATGTGAAAGTACCGCACGTCCCGGGACACGAGTTCGCCCGCACCGTGATCGAGACGGGCACAGACGTACTCAAATGGAAGACCGGCGACCGGATCACCGTCCCGTTCTCGATGGGATGCGGCACGTGCGAGCGCTGCCGTGCGGGTGACGAGCAGATTTGCGATCGTACACGGCTGCGGCGGCGTGGGCCTCTCGGCCACGATGATCGCGCAGGCCCTCGATGCGCACGTGATCGGCGTCGACATCGCTGGGGACAAACTTGAGCTGGCCCGCTCCTGTGGCGCTGAAATCGTTATCGATGCGAAGGCGACAACGGATGTGGCGGGAGCGATTCGGCAGGTGACGGGAGGCGGCGCCCACGTCTCGATCGATGCCCTCGGCAGCCCCGCCACCTGCCGCAATTCGATCCTCTCACTACGGAAGCGGGGCCGGCACATCCAGGTCGGGCTGCTCCTCGCCGATCAGAGCGATCCGCCCGTACCAATGAGTCAGGTGATCGCGCGAGAGCTCGAAATCCTGGGGACGCACGGGCTGCAGGCGAGGGAATACGCCGGGATGCTGGAGTTGATTACCAGGGGACGGCTGCGTCCTGAGAAACTGCTGGGAAAAACGATTGCCCTAGCGCAGGTCGGTCCTGAACTCGCCGGCATGGATTCGTTCCCCGGTGTGGGCGTTACGGTCGTGGTGCTGGACTAAAGGTTGATCAGGCGCGGCTCGCGTCCATCACCGTACCTTCCCACGCGCCGCAACTATCCAGCTGCCATCCACTCGGCCGCCGCGGCCGTACCAGATCTCGTCGTGCAGGTTCACCGTCGCACAACAGTGGCTCGGCACCACCCAGACTTTCTCTCCCACACGCGGCTTCCCATCGATCTCCACGTAGCCGTGTTCTTCATTCATCTTGCGCATCGTCCAAGGGCGGTCGATGAAGTGGCCGAACGTTCCGGAACCGACCGTCTGATCGCTCGAGAACGTCTTTGACCCGGCGTCGATCACGCACTGGCCCGGCACCGCAGTGCTGACCACGGTGGTGAGCACGCGCAGCGCGCAGTCGGCTTCGGCAGAGACTTGCGCCGCGAGACTGCTCGCGTCGTAGAAAACGTAGGTGCCGGGCCGGATCTCGGTGGTCTGCGGAATCAGCGGCGTTTTTGAGGCGCCTGGCGTCGAGCCTCCAGAGACGATCTTTGCCTCGAGGCCGGCCGCGCCGAGCGCATCCAGAACCGCGTCGATTTTGGCGGACGCCGACCGGAAGCCAGTCTCATCGAGCCACGACGGCCAGTAGAAGATTCCCTGGAAATCCGAGCACACCTGCGCGATCTCAACCGCTTGTTCGGGTGATTGCGCGCCGCAGCGCCCCACGCCGACGTCGATCTCCACCAGCGTGTCGATCCCCTCAAGGTCACGCGCGACGCCCACCGAATCGACCGCCACCTTCACGCGCCGCGTCTTTGCCAGCTCCTTCAAACGGGGCAGCTTCGGCTTCTGCAGAGGGTAGGCGACGAGCACATCGTCGCCGGGCAACACCTCGGCCTCACCCACTTTGGCGACGGTGATCCCGATCGCGCCGGCATCGAGCTGCATCTGGGCGATCTCGGGGATCTTGTGGGTCTTCACGTGCGGCCGGAGCGCGACGCCCCACGCGCGACATTGCGCCTGCATCCGCGCGATGTTGCGCTCGAGGACGTCGAGATCGACGTAGAGGGCAGGGGTGTCGAGCTCGAGCGCGTCCACTATCGGGCTTTCTTTGCGATACACTCGATCTCGACGCCGATGCCGCCCGGCAGCGCGCCCGCCTGGATCGTGGTGCGGGCCGGAAACGGCGCCGTAAAGAACGTGGCGTACACCTCGTTCATCGCGGCGAAATCGTTGATGTCGCGCAAGTACACGTTGCACTTGACGACGTCGTCGAGTGACGAGCCCGCCGCCTGGAGAATCGCCCGCATGTTCTCAAACACCCGCTTCGTCTCCGACCGCGCGTCGCCGAGCTCCAGTTTCCCGGTGAGCGGATTGATGGGTCCCTGGCCGGCGACGAAAATGAAATCGCCTTCGATGACTCCTTGCGAATACGGACCAACAGGTTGCGGCGCCTTCTCGGTGACAATGGCGTGTCTCACGGGCTCCCCGGCAATCGTTTCCCAAGGTGATGCACCGGGAATCCCGCGAGCGCAATGCCGAGGCAACTATGGGACGACGGTATCGGATCTCAGATGGAGCCTGGCGGCCATGTTCACGAGCTCGGGGAGCGATCCGGCTTTCATTTTTCGCATTACTCTGCCGCGGTGTGTTTTCACCGTGATCTCGCTGATGCCGAGCTTGCCTCCAACTTGCTTGTTCAGTTTCCCGGCGACCACCAACGCCATGACCTCCCGTTCGCGCCGGCTGAGTGATGCGTACGCGTCCCGGAGCCCGCGGGTCTCCGCTTCTTGACTGAGTGCCGCGCGACTGCGCTCGAGAGCGTTCCGGAGGGCGTTCAATATGACGTCATCGCCGAACGGCTTCGTCAGGAATTCGACGGCCCCCCCCTTCATTGCCTTGACCGACATGGGCACGTCTGCGTAACCCGTGATGAAAATGATCGGCATGTCAGTCCGATCGACGGCGATACGCTTCTGAAGATCGAGGCCATTGAGGTCGGGAAGATAGACGTCCAGGATCAGGCAGCTCGGTGCCAGGACTCGTGGACAGGCGAGGAATTCCTGCGCGCACGTGCATGTGTGCGGTTGCCAGCCTTGCGAGCGGATCAGCAGCTCAAGGGAGTCACGTGTCGAGAAGTCGTCGTCAACAACGAACACCACCGGTGTGGCGTCAGGCGGAGTGTTCGCGGATTTCATAGCGCGTCCCCAGCGTTGGGATCCCTCAGCCCGCTCGAAGGGCGGCATTGACCGCCTCGAGCAGCGCGGTGTCGCTGAACGGCTTAAATAGACACTCCACGGCCCCCTGTTCAAGCAGACGTGGACGGACGGCCTCGTCTTTGTGAGCGGTGATATACACGACCGGAATCTCCTGCCCGCGCCGCAGCAGTTCTCGTTGCAGATCCGGTCCGGACATGCCTGGCATGGCGACGTCGAGAATCAGACATCTGGTCTGGTCGACGCAATCGGACGAGAGAAACTCCTCTGCCGACGCAAACGCCTGGACCACAAAGCCGAGCTCCTTCAGCAAGTCGGGTAGCGACTCGCGCACAGACTCGTCGTCATCGACAACCGACACGAGCACGCCGACGACCGAGACCAATGAACGGGTGACCATCATGGATTCCTCGCCTGCAACTGCGCGGGCGGGCCATCAGGCACCCGAAGGGCGCTCGGAATGGGGACGCTCGTGGCAGCTGCAGGTCTGCACGGGACTGAAAATGAAAACGTGGCTCCGGGGCCGTCGTTCAGTGCTGCCCAGAGACGGCCATGATGACTCTCGATAATGGATCGACTGATGGATAAGCCCATCCCCATACCGCTAGTCTTCGTGGTGTAGAACGCCTCGAAGAGCCTGTCCACACCCTCCGGATCAAACCCCACCCCGGTGTCTCGCACACTGAGGCGGACGCGATTGCCGCTGTCTTGTTCCGTCATGATGAGCAACTGTCGCGGACGATCATCGACGCCGCTCATTGCATCGGAGGCGTTCAGGAGCAGGTTGAGAATGACCTGCTGCAGCTGAATCCGATCGCCGGTGACAGTCCCGAGGCCGTCCACAAGCGCCGAGTCCACGATCACGCCATTTCTCCGCAGCTCACTCGAGGAGAGCGCCATCACTTCTCGCGCCGCCTCGTTCAAGTCCACCAATTCGTTCGGCGCGTCCTTCTTGCCGAAGAGCGCGCGCAATCGCGCGATCACCCCGGACGCCCGGTTCCCGTCACGAATGGTGCGCCGCGCGGTTTCGAGCGCGCCATCGATGTTGGGAGGATCCGCTGCGAGCATCCGGAGACAGGTGCTGGCGTTGGTGATGATTCCCGACAGCGGTTGGTTGACTTCGTGGGCGATGGATGCCGTCAAGGCACCGAGGCTCGTGACTCTGGCCACATGCGTGAGCTCGGATCGGGCTTTGCTGAGTGCGTCTTCCGCACGGCGTCGTTCCGTCACGTCCTGCACCGCGCCGATCAGCTCAAATTCGCCGTCCTGGTTTCGGCTCCCATGGGCGACCACATGGATGTACTTGACTGAACCGTCGGGCATCAGCAGGCGGCTCTCATAGTCGAAGTCGCCGCCCTCGCGCCGCGCGCGATCGATGACTTCCTCCAACATGGGCAGGTTCTCCGGGTGGACTCGGCTGCGAATCAGGTCGAACGTCACCGGCACGCCCGGATCGATCCCATAAATCCGGTAGGCCTCCTCGGACCACCGGATTTCGTCGGTTGCCACGCGCCACGAAAAACTGCCGGTGGAGCTGATCCGTTGGGCTCCGGCGAGCAAGGCCTCGCTGCGCCGCAGCTCCGCCTCCGAATGCTTTCGTTCGGTGATGTCGCGCAGATAGCCGGTGAAGGACGGCGGTCCATCCAAGTGGATGCGCGTGATGGCGAGCTCGACGGGGAATTCGCTGCCGTCGGCACGCACGCCCGTGATCTCGATCCGTCGCCCGAGCACCCGCGCCTCGCCCGTGGCGAGGTAGCGTGCGAATCCTCGCGCGTGCTGCTCCCGCAGTGCCGGCGGGATGATGACCTCGGCGAGCCGCTTGCCGACGACCTCGTCCCGACGGTAGCCGAAGGTGCGCTCCGCGGCCGGATTGAACTCGGTAATACGGCTTTCCTGATCGATCGTCACAATGCAGTCGAGCGCGGTTTCCAGGATCGCGACCTTACGTGCCTCGCTTCGTCTTAGCGCCGTGGCTTGTGCGTGGGCGCGTTGCGCCAGGTACACCGTCGACGCCAGGATGGGGGCCATGAGCCACCCGCCGCCGAGCACGACGGCAGGCAGGAGCGCGAACGGTGCGAACCCATGTCCGATCAGCGCTTGCCACACACCCACAGCGCTGGTGGCGACTGCCATCGCGACGCTGATCGGCAGCCAGCGCGGGGTTCCTGCCGGATCCCTCTCGACTTGCCAGGCCAGCGCAAGCATGCCCACGCCGAGAACGCAGAGGCCGATTGCGGTAGACGGCGGGGCACGAGTGGCGTCGCGCCACCCGAAGGCTTCGCTCGACCCCAACGCAAACGCCATGCTCGTCGCGATCCCAACCGCCGTGATCATCGAGCCGATCAGTCCCAACAACAGCGCGTACCGCTTCGACAGGAGCGTTGGCGTCGCGAGCAACCCGATAGCAGCCGCGGCGAAACTGATCGCTGCCGGCGCAAACATGCGCCCCGGACTCGACTGCCCGGCAGTGATATACCACGTCCCCAAGAGCTCATCGATACCAACGCTGACGCGGAAGACGTATTCGCTGATGGTGACGATACTGATGGCGCCAACAATCCCGCCGCACACGTAGACCGGCCAGCGTCTGCGGCCGAGGGCTAAGATCAGCAACGCTGCACCGCACAACAGAAAACACGCGGCTGCGTTGCGCGTCATGGGAGGGAGTTGTGGCGAACCCAGGAGGAGCGCGGGGATGTGAGAAAACCAGCCAACCAGCACCGTCAGACCCAACGCGAGGATGAACACACCCGACGCCGCTGCCAACCGCCTCGGCCATTGTCGTACGTCGACGGTTTCACTCACCGCTACACCTTCGTGCGTCCCTGGGGAGAGTCCCATTATACCTTCGTATCGGACACCTCGCGAAAAACGCTGACCGCTCCCTGCGACATAGACCGGTACCAACGTCTGTGAGACCAATACTAAGGTCTCATAGACCTGTCCCGCCCCAAGCATAGCGTCTCCGCATCTTCACCCTCGGTTCGAGAGGAGATCCTCGTGAGCCCATCCACCACCACCGCACCGCCCACCACCGCGACCCCGAACACTTGGGAAAAGCTGTGGCGCGGGAGCGGTATCAATGCGGTCGCCTTGTTCCTCGCCGGCTATTTCGTCTACGGCACTCAACCCGGCATCGGTGCGCCGCCCGACACGGTCGTCGCATTCTACGCCAGCCATCACACGCGGATCCTCTGGGCAGCGGTCTTCTTCGGTCTGGGGGGAGTCCTCAACCTGATGTGGTTCGCAGCCGCGATCAGGAGTACGCTGCGTGAGGCTGGGCAGGGCGGTTGGGGGTCGGCGGCGACCGCGTCCAGTGCCGCGGTCGGCGCTGTCTTCCTCGTGCTCGTCGCGGTGTGCGCGGCCCTCGCGTATTCGATCGTCGGCTCGAGCAACGCCGCGTTCGTGTCCGGACTGAACAACCTCGTATGGGCCGGCGTCGTGATGAGCGCGTTCCCTCGGGCGATGCTGATCATGTCAGGATCGTTCGGGCTGTGGCGGGCCGGCATGATCTCCAATGGACTGTTCGGGGCCGGGGTCGCCGCGGTCGTGCTCGGTGTGGCGGGCGGCACGACGTGGATGAGCAGCGGGTTCTGGGCACCGGACGGACTCTATTCGCGGCTGATCCTCCCGGTCATCAGCCTCGTGTGGATCATCGTCGTGAGCGGCGTCTTGAAACGAGCTCCTGCCACGCGTGGCGAATGGTGATGTCCTCCCTTCCAACTCGGAGTGTCCGATGAAGTCGCCCACGTTCCTCACGATCGTCGCGGGTGTCGGCGGCCTCGTGTTGGCAGGCGCCGCCCGCGCCGCCGCCATTCCGAAGGAGATGACCATGACCAGCACCTTGCCCCAATCGGTGCAAGCGCCCGCCGCATCGGATGCGATCCGCCCGTTCAAGGTCAAGGTGCCGCAAGCGGCCATTGACGACCTCCGTCGGCGCATCGCGGCGACGCGCTGGCCCGAAAAGGAAACCGTCGCCGATCAGTCGCAAGGTGCGCAGTTGGCCAGGTTGCAAGAGCTGGTGCGGTATTGGGGCACCGGCTACGACTGGCGCAAGCTGGAGGCCAGGCTCAATGCGCTTCCGCAGTTCGTCACGACGATCGACGGCGTAGACATCTACTTCATCCACGTTCGCTCGCGCAATCCGAACGCGCTGCCGCTGCTCGTCACGCACGGCTGGCCGGGCTCGGTGATCGAGCAGCTCAAGATCATCGGTCCGCTCACGGACCCAACCGCGCACGGCGGCACCGCCGAGGACGCTTTTGACGTGGTCATCCCGTCGTTGCCCGGTTACGGATTCTCCGGCAAGCCGACGGGCACGGGATGGGACCCGACCCACATCGCGCGCGCCTGGGCGGAGCTGATGAAGCGCCTCGGCTATACGCGTTTCGTCGCGCAGGGTGGGGACTGGGGTTCCCCGGTCACCAGCGAAATGGCCCGCAGCAACGCGCCAGGATTGCTCGGCGTGCACATCAGTCTGCCGGCAGTGGTACCGCCGGAGATCGGCGCGGCGCTCGCCAGCGGCAAGCCGGCGCCCGACGGCCTCACCGAGCAAGAACGTGCGGTGTTCGAAAACTCGCGCGCCTTCGCGATGGGGGGAAACCTCGCCTACTTCACCATGATGGCGGCGCGACCGCAGGCCGTCGGGTATGGCATGGCGGATTCCCCGGCTGGCCTCGCGGCATGGATTCTCGTGCATCCGGGCTTTGCGAAGTGGAACTACGGCGCCGATCCCGCAAGATCTCCATCGCGCGATGATGTGCTGGACGACATCACGCTGTACTGGTTGACGAACACGGGAACCTCGGCGGCGCGACTGTATTGGGAGAATGGCGGACGTGGGGCGACCTCTTCAGCCGCGTGGAAGACGACCGAGATCACAGTGCCCGTGGCCGTCACGGTGTTCGGCGAGGATCCCTTTCTCCCTCCCGAGACCTGGGCCCGGCGCGCCTACCCGAGCTTGATCTACTTCCACCAAACCGAGAAGGGTGGACACTTCGCCGCGTGGGAGCAGCCGGAGCTGTTCGCGGCCGAGATGCGCGCGGCGTTCCGTTCAGTTCGCCCGAGCCAAGGGGCCGGGAGATGAAAGCGTCACTGATCATAGGGATGGCGATGCTGATTGTCGGACGTGCTGTGACACAGACTCAGCAGCCGGGAAGCAAACGCACACCACTGCAGCAGCACGACCTCAGCGCGCCCGGACGCGAGGTCATCCAGGTCCGCGTCGACTTCGACCCGGGATACGTCGCCCCCAGGCATACACATCCGGGCGAAGAGATGATCTATGTCATTGAAGGCACGCTGGAATACCGGATCGAGGGTCAGCCGGACGCGAGGGTCAAGCCGGGTGACGTCTTATTTGTCCCGGCCGGCGCGATCCATTCTGTGAAGAACATCGGCAGCGGCAATGGGGCAGAGCTCGCCACGTATGTCGTCGAAAAAGGGAAACCGCTCATCACACTGG
>WNEZ01000398.1_pt1 | contig 35218 bp, 30 predicted proteins | sample 5400521 | NCBI WGS metagenome assembly WNEZ01 (sample SAMN13153339, study PRJNA577476) | soil metagenome | isolation source: 120 cm saprolite under Douglas fir tree site 2 hole 1 replicate 1 | place: USA:California | collected 2015-04-18 | reverse complement strand
CGAGCGACTGGTCGCACGATGTATATTCTGGATGAGCCAACGACCGGATTGCACTTCGCTGATGTGGACCGTCTGCTGCAGGTGTTGCAGCGCCTCGTCGATGCTGGCAACTCGATTGTGGTGATTGAGCACAACCTGGAAGTGATCAAGTGCGCCGACTGGATCATCGATCTGGGGCCGGGAGGTGGCGATGCAGGCGGTGAGGTCATCGCGCAGGGCACACCGGAGGAGGTTGCCGAGAACGAAGAGTCATTTACGGGTCAGTTTCTCAAGAGGATGTTCATCGAGCAGGCTGCATGGGCAGCAGGCGACCACGCCGAAACCCAGTCGGGAGAACAGCTATCCCAGTCGTTATCTTCGTCTTTGCAAGCGGTCAATCCGTAGGGGCGAGCGGGGTGTGGGGTGGATGGGTGGGCCCTTGTGGTCGCCCGCCGTGCCCCAGCCGTATGCAGAAGGTGCATCCTGTCTATCATCACCCGCTCCAGCGTCTGGAGGTTCCTCATCGCCACCCTTAGGTTCCGGATCGGGGCCACCCAACTTGATTTGCACTCCGCGTTGACGTTGGCGATAGTCGATCCAGTAGACCAGGGCTGCCATGGTGAGCAGCAACAGCAGGATGCCTACGAATTTGAAGATGCGCGGCAGGCCTAAAGCTAGTAGGCCAAACATGAATGTGAGGCCATAGAACACATAGCAAATTTGCCTGGTGCTCAACCCGGTTGCCATCAGACGGTAGTGCAGGTGGGTTTTGTCATAATGGAGCGGTGACTGACCACGGCGAATGCGATTGATCATAACTACCGCAACATCGAGAATAGGCACACCTAGCACTGTAAAAGCGAGGGCTATCTTCGCACCTCCCATGATTGAGAGAACTGCCAGACCTAAACCAAGAAACATAGCACCGCTATCGCCCATGAAAATCTTTGCCGGATTCCAGTTATGCGGCAGGAAGCCAAGTACAGCACCTGTGAAGATGGCGGAGAGGATAGCGATGCTGTACTGCTGCAAGATGAAGCTGATGATGGTGATGAAGAGTGCTGCAATTGCTACTACACCTGCCGCTAACCCATCCAATCCATCAATGAGGTTGACGGTATTCATCATACCTGTAATCCAGAACCAGGTGAACAAGACGGCGGGGATGGCTGCAAGCCGAATGGTGGTATCATGAACAATGAGAAAGAAGGTGGGTTGCAGATACCAGGGTGCCCCATGCTGAACGATGTCTCGGCCAAAGGGGTTATTGAATGTGAATAAGAGGATGCCGTTGAATTCCCTTCCCAATGGAGCAAGAATCACGATAACCGCTACTGTCTGAGCCAGCAATTTTGCCCAAGGCTTTAGTCCCATGACGTCATCGTAGGCATGGACGAGCACCATAAGTGCCCCGGCAGCGATGAGCAACCAGTAGATGGTGACTTCGTGAGCATGTGGATTGAGACTGGGACCTGGGTTGTAAAACAGCAGTGAAGCGATGAGAAACGCTAAGAATATGGCGACTCCGCCCAGACGCGGGACAGCTTTGTTATGTACCCTGCGTGCTGCTGGGCGATCGAGCCAACCTACTTTGCGGCAAAAGGCTCCTACTGCAAATGTGAGCATATAGGCTAACACAAATGCGCAACCACCACCAAGCAAGAGCATCACTATGTCAGGTAGATTAATGGTGAGAAACAGTAGGTGGAGGAAGATACTTGCTTGAGTCATAGAAAGAGACTCCTCCTGCTAGTGAGATTGTTTGTTCCCCATTCCGCTTTATCACGTCTTATCTTCATTGTACATAAACACGCATAATAAGGAAGGTATTCGAGGGACACCTCTGCACCTCCATTACTCAGGGAGCGTGATTTGTAATACGCGATCCCAGTTGGCATAATCTTTCCTAAATGTTGCAATCGCCCGCGGCCAAAGTTCATGTATTAACTCTGTCAATGGTTCGCGCTGCTGATAGCCAATCTCCAAGACTATTATCGCCCCTCTGGCAAGTATATCTGACTGCTTCGCCTCGATGAGCAAACGATGCAAAAGGTCTAGTCCATAAGGACCACTGAAGAGTGCGAGGTGCGGTTCATATGCTCGGACATCGGGAGTGAGCAGGTTCATTTCAGCCGTTCCCACGTATGGCAGGTTTGCGGTTAGTAGGTCGATGGGGCCCGGCAGGGGGGACAGGAGGTCGCCTTGCACCAAACGGATACGCGATTCTACGTGGTGAAGCTGGCAGTTGAGGCGCGCAACATCTAGCGCCTCCGCTGAGATGTCGCTGGCATATAGATAGGGGATGCGTGGCTCTTGTACCGCTAAAGTGATGGGGATTACGCCACTACCCGTTCCAATATCGGCTACAACCGGCACTCGACCTGTGCTCAGTATATTGCGAAGGAGACCTAGCGCAGTCTCGACCAGGAATTCGGTTTCCGGTCGGGGGATCAGTACTCGCCTGTCAACGAGAAAATCGAGACCATAAAACTCTTTGTGACCGGTCAGATAAGCCACAGGCTCACCACGCTCACGACGCTCGATGAGCATGCGGAATTGTTGCTCTTGCTCTGTAGAAAGTACACGCTCGGGATAGGCATAGAGCGTGGCTCGTTCTACATGCAGGACATGCGCTAATAAGACTTGAGCATCCCTCATAGGGGCGAGCGGGGGGTGGGGTGGATGGGTGGTCCCTTGCGGAACCCTGTCTGGGGGACAGGTATACCCGCTGCTGGTCCGCTCTTGCCTTGTTAGCATGCGTACCCCTTGCTCCAGTGCATTCCTGATCGTGGTCATCATCGCTATAGCGGTTGGCGACCAGCAAAGCCGGTGTCTAGGTAATGCCAGTAATTGATGCGTTCTTCGCCCAAACGCCAGCACAGGTAGATTTCACGACCTTTGCGCAGGCTGAGAAAATCGATCAGCCCGCTGTCGGCGTCTTTCAACTCACAACCGAAATCGTGCAAATCGTTGACCAATGCTTGCAATGTCTGAATGTGCCGCGCCAGGTTCCGCTGCAAACCGACCATGCGCTCATGCAGGTGATGTCCATTGCCCATGGCCTGTATACGCAGGCTACCTAGTTCCTCCTCGCTTTGCTGCATCACCTTGCGTTGTTCCTGAATTTTGCGAAGCACAATCGTAATCTCGGGCAATAGCGCCTCAGCCTCTTCACGTGTAAAGTAGTGGGCCATGCGTTACCTGTCCTCCCACATATGGAGTTTTCTGCCTCTCTAGACTGAATCATAACATGTTATACACAGTTTGCATAGCCTCAAAAAGAGATATCACCGGGTTAAGCTCCCTCTCCGTATGTGGTACTTTTCTGCTATATTGATGGACACTTATGCGTAAAGTGTCAAGATTAGAGAGTAGTATGACTACTATATCACCTTTCCTAAACTGCATCGCTGTATGTGAGAGAGTTCCAAACCGCTTTGTGCGACGTGTATAGCCCTGGGAAGCCCTAGGAAGCAAGATACTAGTAGGAGTGAAACCTGTATTGAGACATCTTAGTGGCGTGAGCTTGCCTCCGCCCGCTCCCCCATGCATGACAACAGAACCTCTGCCAACCATCGACACTGCGTTCTCTCGGCCAGCAGTGGGTCGACATATAGGATGCCGCATTCATCTTATACCTGCCACTGGCGTCACGGACGAATTAAGTGAGCACCAAACAGAGATTGCGATACGGTCAATCTATCTGCAGGAGACTATCGAGCTAGAGACACCTGCTGCCAGACAACAACTGCAAGCGAGTGACATAGATCTGGTAGTGGGAAGTGGTTCAGACCCCGGTATCAGGCGGAGAAATAAGCCCAATGAGGATAGTATCCTGGCGTTACACGGTACTTATCCCGATCATGGCAGGTTATTGCCAGCAGGCTTGTTTGTGGTGGCAGATGGAATGGGAGGCCATGCGAGTGGACAGGAGGCCAGTCAGCTGGCGATCCAGGTTTTGAGTGAGGTCGTGTTACCCACTGTACGCTACAACCTGGGAAGTGAAGAAGTATTTGAGACGCTGCTGGCAGATGGAACATATCATGCCAATCTCGCGGTGCATGAGCGCAACCAGCAGGAGAAGAAGTTCATGGGGACGACGATGACCTCTGCGCTGGTTGTGGGGACGAATGCCTACATTGTGAATGTGGGCGATAGCCGTACCTATCTCTATCGTCAGTGCGATGGGCTCACACAGATAACACGTGATCACTCAGTTGTTGCTCGCCTGGTGGAAGAGAAGATGATCCAGGTCGATGAGATCTATACACATCCCAGGCGCAACGAAATTTATCGCTGCCTGGGCGAGCGCGAATCAGTGGAAGTTGATACGTTCAGCGTGCCACTGCAAGTTGGTGACAGCCTGCTACTCTGCTCTGATGGCCTATGGGAGATGGTGCGTGACCCGGACATTCAAGGGATCTTGCAAAGCTCTAACTCCTCTCCATCGCAAGCAACTACCCGGTTGATCCAGGCAGCATTGAATGGTGGAGGTCATGACAATATCAGCGTGATCGTGGTGCATGTTGCATAAACCTATCTATGATAGCAGTGCGTTATGGTTTAGGCGTTGGTGTGGGTAAGACACCCGGAGTAGGCGTGGGCAGCGTGCCGGGTGTGGGTGTAGGTCCCCGATTTATCGTGGGACCAAGATTGATACTGGAGTCATCGAAACTGGTGAAGTTCACTACGGTTCCTCCGGTATTCAGGTAACTGCCCATGACCGTATCACCAGGCTGCACCAGAGGCAGTTTGGGTGAGAGCGACAAATTGGCAGTGAAGATTTTTGGTTGTCCGGCAATCTGGATGTAGTAGATGGTGTTGGTGCCTTGTTGGACCGAAGAGACGCGCAACACTTTGCCCATTACGGTCTGTGTCGTTCCGCCGGTAGACGTGCTCCCATTACTGCCCTGTTGAGTCAGCCATTGTTGATAGTCCTGCAATGCCGCCGTGAGCGTTGGCTCGAACTGTACGTTGCTTCCGTTCAGGTTCCTCGCATCCACAATACCCACGTCCTGGAAAATGTCACCGCTATTCGTCGATTGGACAAAAATGGCGACCCAGGTCGGCGTGTTATAGATCTGGTATAGGCGAATACTGACGACAGTGTAGCCACGAATGTTGGCGCGGGTCGATTGGATGGTATCGCTCACATTGTTGCCAATGCCCAGACCTGCCAGTGGATAGAAGTGTCCTTCGTTCTTGTGCGTATCGAAGAGGAAGACTCCTGTACTCGAGTTATCGTTTGCTGATGCAGAGGTCATCGGTACAAGCCAGACTGGTTGATCGACGTTGTTATAGAGCAACTCTGGATTGCTGGCTGGTGACTGCTGTCCCATACCAGAGGGGTTAAACCAGGGTGCGGCGTGATAGAGTCCCCACCATGTCAGGTATTGGGTGACGGTATCGGCCGGCATGACGCGATCTACCCAGGCAGGTACATCCTGCGGCTGATAATCTTTGATGATACCAGTGTGCGCATCGACGATGAGCACTTCACTGAGGACGTCGCCGGTATAGCCGCGTGTGGGTTGCATCAATGAGATCGTCCAGTAGGGATGAAAGCTATCGTCAAGTTCGAGGGTAGGATCAACGAGCCGACCATACGTGTAGCCACTCAGATAGACATGGCGCAGCAAGTCCTGATTGAGTAATGCGCCTGGAAGATAGGCGATCGAGCTTCCGGGTTGAACCTGATTGGTAAACAGCTCGGGGATGGCCTGCGGGTTTTCAGCATCGACCACAACGAAGCCAGGAGTTGTCGGACTGGCAAGGTTGGCAAAGAGGTTGTTGTACATCAGTGGTGCAGCATAGTAAAGATGGTGATCGATGGATTGCAGGACGTAGCTATTGGGATCAATGCTGTAGGTTGAACCGAGGTTCTGCCCATTAGAGCCCAGTATCTGCTGGCCTTTGTAAGAGGCCACGCTCTGACTGACCAGGACGATGTGACGAGGATCGGTGGGTGGCAAGACTGGGGATGACTCAATCTTGATATTGGGGATCGCTGCTAGTGCCTTCGCATTGCTATCAAACCAGGTGGTGAAGACGACGATCAAACCACTGACAACAATACCGAGAACACCTACCACCACAAGCCCAAAGATACCTGCAGCAATGGCTCCCCGCGAAGCCTTCGCTGGAAGCTGGGTAGGGGTAGGGGTACTACGTGTCGAGCGGACACGTCCCTGACTGGCGGCAGAGGCTTCTTCCAGGACGCCGAGCGCCGGACGAGCAAAGGCAAACAAGTTCGCGACGCTGCTGATGACCAGTGGCGTGAAGATCCATTGCCAGCCACCGAAAGGGCCGGTCAAGGCTGGCTGGCTGAAGTAGAGGATGAGCAGGCTGAGGACAAAATTCATCACGAAGTACCACGCGAACCAACGGAAGAAGCGTGCTGCATTGAACGCTTCGCGACGACCAAAGCCGAGCCGTCCAATAACAAGAATGATCATGACGATGAGTGTACCGATCAAGGCGATAAGAAAAATGTTCATAAAATAGCCTCTCCTGGCGGGGGCAAGCCCCGCCACTACGCCAATTAAAAATGAGATGGCCGTTGTCATCGAGGGCGGAAGCAAGCTCACGCCCCTACACGGAATATTCTATTCTATTGTAGTGTTCTCCCAGGTAGTTTGCAACTGTTCATTTTCCCTCGATACTATATCATGCTAAATAGAAACAAGTATAAGGAGCACTTTTCTCATGCAATGGTTTACTAAGAAATCTTCACCTGCGATTGAGAAGCGTCCTGGTGGCAAAGATCGTCTTCCACCCGGACAATACCTGACTAAAAAGTGGCCTGTGTTGAGTTATGAGCGCACACCAGGCGGTCTACCAACAGATTGGAAGCTGAAGATCAGCGGGGAGGTGGCAAACCCCTTTGAATTGACGTGGGAGGAATTTCTAGCTCTGCCACGCACGACGCTGACAACTGATTTTCACTGTGTGACGTCGTGGAGCCGCTACGATAATACCTGGGAAGGTGTACACATCCGCGAGATTTTGCGGCGTGCCAGTCCTCTGCCGAGTGCGAAGTTTGTGATGGCACACTCATGGACGGGCTACACGACCAATTTGCCCCTTTCTGACCTGGATGATGATGTGATGATTGTGATTAAGCACGATGGGCAAGACTTGGAGGCTGATCACGGTGGTCCGGTGCGCCTGCTCGTGCCGAAGCTGTACGCGTACAAGAGTGCGAAGTGGCTCGATGGCCTGGAGTTTATGCAGCAGGACCTCCCCGGTTTCTGGGAGCGGCGTGGCTACCATAATCGCGCTAATCCCTGGAAAGAGGAGCGGTACTGGTAATACAGTCGAGTTTGCCTTAAACCCTCCTGGCAAGTTATACTTCATCAGTGAAGAAAACCTGTGCAGGAGGAGAGATGAGCAGGAAAGAAGCATTTACAGACCGTGGAGGCCGACTTCTTGCGGTTGTGCGTCTTCAACAGCAGGCAGAGATGCGCAAACGCCGTGGCGCTCCGGTGTCCTGGTGGCGTCGGCCTTTGACCGGTTATTTGTTCTGTATACCTTTTTTTGGGTTAATATCGCTAGGCGTTCTGTGGTTACAACGCTTGTTCCCCAATTTCTACTTCTTCGAGGGGCCTTTGCTGTTAGCGGTGATTGTGATTGCACTGATTTGGGGTATTGGACCTGCAGTCTTATCCGCACTTATGAGTACGGCAACTCTTGCCTATTTTTATATCCCTGCTTTTCAAGGCCTGAAGTTTACCACCTGGGATACTATACTTCCCACTTTTCAAAACCTGAACCTTACCACCTGGGATGCTGTATTGCCGATTGCGCCGTTCTTCTTTTCAGGGGTTATTATTGCCCTGATTACTGGCCAGCGTGAATCTGCACGACGTCGCGCCCACGTTGCTGAACAAGAGGAGCAGGAGCGGGCCAGTGAACTGGAGGCAACCTTTGAAGCGATGGCCGACGGTGTAATCGTCTACGACGATACTGGGCATATTCTGCGCACAAATGCCGCTGCACGAAGACTTTTTGCACTTGAGACTAAACCAAAAGCGAAATTCTCGCTGCGCTTACGGCGTGAGCAGAGACCCTCGCTGGTCATGCTCGATGAGCATGGTCAGATTCTACCCGCAGAGCAATCGCCGCTTTCGCGGATTCTGAACGGTGAGGTATTGACGAGCGCGAATGCGATGGATGTCATTCTGCCTATGCAGAGTGGGGACGAGGTACAGTTGAACGTCACCGGAGCACCTGTGTACTCCTTCGGAGGGTACCCCATCGGTGCCATCTGTGTCTTCCGCGATGTCACAGAGCGGCGACAACTGGAACGACGTACTCACGACGCGCTGAATGCGCTGGTAGAGATGGCAAAGGCCCTTGTGCAGGTACCTGTGGAAGCAGACTCTGTGAGGGAGTATCCGGCTGTAAAGGAGCAAACACCAGAAGCAGCGGCTGAAGTAGTGCAGCGATTGGCTGTACTGACTTGCAGCGTCCTGGGCTGCCAACGTGTTAGCCTGGTCGCAGTAGAGCCGGAGACGAATATGCTGCGTCCTATTGTGGTGGTTGGACTTTCGACTGAGCAGCAGCGCCAGTGGTGGACCAGCCAGCAACAATATGGTCGTCTCGATGACAACCCTTATCCTGAACTTGTCTCTCGCCTACGCGCAAATGAAGTATTAACGCTCGACAAGATGCAGCCGCCGTTCTTTGATCAACCTAACCCATTTGATGTCAGTGGAGTATTGGTTGCACCGATGTTCGTAGGTGATCAACTGGTCGGCCTCCTCTCGTTGGATTATGGCGGTGTAGCGCATGAATATACTGATGAAGAGAAGGCACTGGCTGAGGCTATAGCGAAGCTTGCCGCCCTGGTAATCGAGCGTGAGCGTCTGCTTTACGAACGAGCAAAAGCTCAGGCAAATGAGCTGGCCTTGCGTGAAGCTAATCGGCGCATGGATGCGTTTCTCGGCATGGCCGGTCACGAGTTGAGGACGCCGCTTACGGCGATCAATGGCAACATTCAATTGGCAAAGCGCCAGTTGAATAAAAGCGTTCACGAGGACGGGACATTTGCCGACGACCTGGCAAGTAAACTTGAATTGGTACAAAATCTGCTCGACCGAGCGGAGCGCCAGGTAAAGCTACAGAACCGACTGGTTGCGGACCTGCTGGATGTCGCGAGTATCCAGGCGAATAAGATAGCCTTGAAACTGGAACCCTGCGATTTGGCTGCCATTGTTCGTGATGCTGTGGAGGATCAGCGCCAGGTGGCCCCCGCACGCACTATTCATCTACACATGCCTGCGGGGGCCACCGTTCCCGTGGTCGCCGATACTGATCGTATCGGACAGGTTGTCACTAACTACGTGAGCAATGCTCTCAAGTACTCATCGGCTGATCGGCCTGTTGAGGTTTCCCTGGCGGTCGAGGGACAGATGGCCCGCGTTTCGGTGCATGATGAGGGGCCGGGATTGTCCGCTGAGGAGCAGCAATCTATCTGGGAACGCTTTTACCAGGTGGAGAGAATTAAGGTGCAGAGTGGTTCCGCCGGTGGGTTAGGGCTTGGATTACACATTTGCCGGACCATTATTGAGCAACATCAGGGGCAGGTTGGTGTGCAGAGCACCCAGGGAGAAGAGTCTACCTTCTGGTTTACTCTGCCACTACCACGAGATAAAGCATGATCTTTGCCTGGCTGGCAGTCAGCCAGGCAAAGATCATTTTTCTAATGTGCTTTTGCTATTGCGCTCGCCATCGTAGGAGAGCAGGATGCGTTTGCCTTCGTATACCGTCTCCAGGTGAACGGGACGGCCCCACAACAAGTAGACGTGCTGCAGCGTCTTCTCCGCGTAGACCAGGTCGAGTTCCTGCCCTTCATAGAGATGCTTGATATAGAGTTCGCGATTGCCCCGGTAGTCACCGTTGTCTACCACGAGGTAAGGGCGACCAAAATTGGTCATGCTGGCAACAATGGTGTCACGGACTTTCTCCCAGTTTTTTTCGACGATGACCCACTCATCGCCTTCCTTCTTGTAGAGGTAGAGGTCAAGCTCCTTGACGAGGTCTTCGGTCAGGTAGTTACGCAGGAAAGAGACGTCACTTTCTAACTCGCGCACCTCGAAGATTTTCTGACGACCCAAGCCAGGCTTGCGCCCCAGGCGCTCTTGTTCCTCTTTGGTGGGATCGTCCCAACGGCGCTCGATGTCCTCGAACATTTTGAAGCCCAGGTAGTAGGGGTTGAGCGAGGTGCGTGACGGTGAGAGGACACCTGAGTGCAATTGGGCAAATTCGATAGTCTCGGAGTCAGAAATGATGCCGCGGTCGCCCATCCGGCGCATGATGCGCGAGTGCCAGATGCTGTTGTGATGCAGCATGCCATTGGCAACGTAGCGATGGGAACGATCCACCGTTATATCATACACATCGGCTACGTCATGTTCGATGCTGATTACTTCGTCTGTGGGGTCTTCTCTGATGAACCAGCGATGGCTCGCAAGATACTGCTCCAGGTTTACTCGCTTACGGGCAAGGCTGAAGCCAATCTCTTGTGCAAAAACTCTTGCTGAGCTGCTGCTAATCCACACATTAGGTCCGCGACGGCGTGTAAGGATGCCGTAGTTCAGCAGCAAAATCTGCAATGTCGAGGCGATTTCATCACTGAAAGTGGATAAAATCACACCTTGTTTTACCGATGCACAGCCATCGCAATCGAAGTACGCACGCAAGAACGCACTCACGACTGGTTTGGGTGAACGCAGGATGACATCGGGTATACGTTTTTGGCGCGCCTTCGCTTGCAGATCAATACCCAGCGATTGGAGCAGGTCAAGCACGTTCGCTGAATAGAAGACAACGCGCCACCGGCCGCCTTTGCCGTTTATGGTTCTGGCGTCCCAGAACGGCACTGCCTCGATGGAGAAAAGTTCGGTAACGAGCGCGGCATAGCGGTCTGCCAGTTCGCGGTCGCCAGTCGTATAGCCGATGGCGCTCTTCGAGGTGTGGATGTTGCCATCACCGACGAGATAGCCAAGGAATTCGGCAAATGATTCAGTGACATAGGTGGGTGCGACGAGTGGCAGGCGACGCTTGTAAATTGGTTTACCGCTATGACCAAATGTATAACCAGTAGTTTGAATAGCAGCGGCAATCCGATCTGTCCCAGCAACTGTTTCACCTCTGATCGAACGATATACAGTCTCTTTGCTAACTTTGGCCATTAAGGTTATATCCTTCATGATCGTACGTATTTGAATAGGTTGCAAGATGGGCACAAATTGTTCAGGCCAAATATTATCGCCAACGCTCAATGGAATTCGTTGCCCAACCTTCACCTCTTTCAGCGCAATCCATTGGTCTGGGCCGATACTGAGCTTATGCTCTTCGGCACCCTCTAATACTAGACCACGGCGTGTACGCAGGCGGAGAGTGGGTGCGTCACGGCGGATATGCCGATCTGTGATTTTGTCGCGTGCTCCATTGCCGCTATCCACTGCCACTGATTCGCCCTTTGCGAGCAAGTCATGCAATGCATCATAACGTAGCAATCCCCGCTCAGTAAGAACAAGACTTTCGCCCCGGAGGCAGGCCCAGCCCTCATTCATGGTTTTGGTTTGCATCATTGGTACGAAGTAGAGCATCTCCGTACGTACGATCTCGATGATGTCGCGCTGCCAGGGTTGCAGATGAGGTGCATGGCGTATCAAGAAGAGCAGGAGATCCTTCTCGGGTTTTTCCGGGAATTTGGGTGGTTTGCCTGAACGCTTGTCACGTTCCTCTTCGGCCTTTTTCGCCTTTTTATCCAGGCCCCAGAGATCATCGTATTCACTTGTCGGTTTAGTGATGGGCTTCTCGCCCTCTCTTGTGGGTTCATTCTCGCGAATCAGCAGATTGTAGTCTACATGCTCCTGGATGGCGAGGACAGCATCCAGGAAATGCTCGACTTCTGCTTTGCCATGATCGAACTCGTATTTGGCGATACGCTCGGCATGGATGCTGACTTTGTCGATCATGCGGCGCGAGGTGTGTTGGAAGTAGGCGTTGTTTTTGAAAAAGTCGGTGTGCCCGAAGACGTGTGCCGCGACAAAAGTGTTTTGCAAGAGGTCGTTCATGTCCATCAGGAAGGCATAGCTGGGATTGGTGTTAATTACCATCTCATAGATTTTGCTCAAACCGAAGTCATATTGCATTTTTTGCCTGTGGTAGGCTTTCCCATGCGTCCAGTGGCTGAATCGTCCCGGTAGGCTGTACGAAGCAAATTCGTACATGATGGTTGCCGGGACTAGCTCGAAGTGCGTAGGGAAGGGGTCAAGCCCAAAGTCATTGGCCTCCTCCCAGGCATGATCTATTGCGTCACGCAGGCGCTCGATATCGCTATCGGCCATGATAAGCTCCTTAGCGTGTAGGAATGGGGTCTCGCTGGGCAAAGAATTTGCGCAGCGCAGGATAGACCTCTTTTTTGTCTGAGATGGTTACGGCGATAAACTTCTTATCGGTAAGCTTGTTGTAGGCCGACATGAGTGTGCTGGGTGAGCGATAATGCCCCTCGCGAATCTCGCCGTAGCCAAAGATGTTGCAAAGTTCCATCAACTTGTTGACCAACTGTACACAGCGGTCGTTATCCCATGGCAAATTATCACCATCGGAGAAGTGGAAGGGATAAATGTTCCAGTCATCCGGGTTGTAGCGGGCTTTGATGATATCCAGCGCCAGTTCGTATGCCGACGAGACCTGCGTGCCACCGCTCTCGCCTTTGTGGAAGAACTCTTCCTCTGTGACTTCTTTCGCCTCGGTATGATGGCTGATGAAGACGATCTGGACGTTGTTATACTTTGTGCGCAGGAAGCGTACCATCCAGAAGTAAAAGCTACGAGCGATGTATTTTTCGAATTCGCCCATTGACCCGCTGACGTCCATCATCGCCATAACGACTGCATTCGATTGATAGCGTATCGTGGGTTCCCACACTTTAAATCGCAAATCCTCAGATTTGATATCCTTGAACTTGGCATCGCCTTTGGCGGCGTTACGTTTCATATTCTCCAGGATGGTGTGCTTCTTGTCGAGGTTGGTGAGTGGACCTTTTTTGCGGACGTCGGTAAAACGTACTGCGTCGGTCTGGAGTTCTTGCTGGCGTTTCTGTTCGAGGTTGGGCAACCCCAAATCCTCAAAGATCATAGCCGCCAGCTCTTCCATGGTAATCTCGGCCTCGTAGTAATCGTAGCCTGGGTCTTTGCCCGCATCACCCTTTTTGCCCTTGCCGGGACGTGGGTCCTGCGCCACGATATCGCCGACCTTACTCTTACCGTTGCCCTGACCGGCATGCTGCTGACGACCAGGGTCGTAGCGGAAATGGTACTCCTCGAGAGAGCGAATGGGGACGCGCACCATCTTCTTGCCATCTGATAAGATGATGCTCTCTTCGCTCACGATATCGCCTAAATTTTTCTTGATCGCCTCGCGGATCTTCTCTTTGTGGCGTTCCTGGTCGATCTGCCCCTTGCGGTGCAATGACCAGTCGTGCTGGGAGACAGACATCGAGCACCCTCCTTTTATGATATGGTCGAACCTGTTTGCATGTTAGCGGTTGAGCAGGCTACCCGTGTAGCGCAGTATTTCGTTTGCGCAGACGTGACAATAGCCATGCTCAGTCATGAGACGGTCCACAACTTCGTTGATCTTGCGTAACTGCTCCTTGTCGGGTGTGCGTGTCGATGTAGTGATCTTGACAACGTCGCGCAGGTCGGCAAAGAGTTTCTTCTCGATAGCCTCTTTCAAACGCTCATGGCTGGTGTAGTCGAAGGATGCCCCTTTGCGTGCCAGTGATGAGATGCGAATGAGGATCTCCTCGCGGAAAGATTTCTTCGCGTTCTCTGTAATGCCAATCTGCTCTTCGATCGAGCGCATTAACTGCTCATCAGGCTCCATCTCCTCGTCGGTGATGGGATCACGCATTTTGGTCTTGTTGCAGTATGCCTCGACGTTGTCGAGGTAGTTGTTCAGCAGGGTCCGCGCGGACTCCTCGTAGGAGTAGACGAAGGCTCGCTGCACCTCTTTCCTGGCCATGTCATCGTACTCTTTACGCGCCTCGCTGATCAGGTTCAGGTAGCGCTCGCGTTCCTCTCGGGTGATGCTGGTATGCTGATCGAGTCCGTCTCTGAGAGCACGCAGTGCGTCGATGGGGTTAATGCAGGTCGTGTTCTGTTTGACGAGCGCGTTGGAGAGGCGGTTGATGACGTAACGTGGTGAAATGCCATCCATGCCTTCGCGTACCGCTTCTTCCTGCAACTCCTTGACGTCCTTTTGCTTGAAGTCTTCAATATCCTCTCCGTCATAGAGCTTGAGCTTCTTCATCAAGCTCATGCCGGCTTTCTTGGAAGGCTCCAGCCGTGAGAGGACGGCGAAGACGCTGGCGATACGCAACGTGTAGGGGGCGATATGTACGTTCTGTAACGCACTCTGCTTGATCAGTTTCTCGTAGATTTTGACTTCATCCGAGGCGCGCAGGTTGTAGGGTACCTTGACCAGGATGATGCGGTCTTGTAAGGCTTCCGACTTCTTGTTGCCTACGAATGATTGATATTCGTGTTCGTTGGTGTGGCTGACGACGACTTCGTCAGCGTAGATCATGCTGAAGCGCCCGGTTTTGATGTTCTGTTCCTGGCTGAGGGTGAGAAGGACGTAGAGGAATTTCTCGTCCGTCTTTAACATTTCTACGAATTCCATTATTCCCCGATTGGCAATGTTTAACTCGCCATCGAAACGATATGCGCGTGGGTCACTTTCGACTCCCACGTCACCGATGGTAGAAAGATCTATCCCTCCTACTAATTCGCTTATATCTTGAGATTTTGGGTCGGAAGGCGTAAAAGTTCCGACTCCCACTCGATACTTTTCACTGAATGCCATGCGCTTGACTGGTACATCTTCAATATGTCCCTGATACTGGTTATCGATCATGTAACGGCAATGCGGGCACAAATCACCCTCGATGTAGAGGCCAAACTCCTGCTCGACATCCGGTCGCAGTTCATTCGGTATCAAGTGCAGCGGCTCCTCATGCATTGGGCAATCCTTGATAGCATAGATGGCACCCGCCTCAGTGCGCGTATGTGCCTCCAAACCGCGTTTGATGAGGTAAACGATACTGGATTTACCGCCACCGACAGGCCCCATCAGCAGCAGTATACGTTTACGCACCTCTAAGCGTCGCGCTGCAGAGTTGAAGTAATCGACAATCTGCTGTAGCGGTTTTTCAATGCCAAAGATTTCCTGACCGAAGAAGTTGTAGCGTGGCTCGCCGCTGCGGGTTGTCTCGACACCGGCATCCATGATCATATTATAAATGCGCTCGTGTGAAAGTCGACTTACTTGAGGCTTTTTAGTAACAATCTCAAAGTACTGGGCAAAAGTTCCCTCCCACATTAATCCCCGTTCACGGTCTCGAAATTCCTCTAACCGCTTCACCAGGTCCATAGGTCACCCTCTCTCTGTGATGCAATGAAGTGAAGCTTCTCTTCACTCATGCAGACCAATCTCCATCAGACAATTGCAAGCACACTCGTTATTATCGGGTAGATATTTTGTTATCGCTCCTTGTGAAGTAAAGTTTCACCAAGTTTTCCTAATCTACAATTCCACCCGAATATGAAGAAAGTAATAAGACCAAAAAGGCTGGTTCTCTAACTCGACAGTCGAGTAAGAAGCCAGCCCTTTCCTACGTTAGTGAGGAATGAAGTTGTGTCGTGCATCTCTTGGATTACCTCCCGGATGCTTCTGCAATGTTTCGATCTCTTCTCTTGTTTATGCCACTTCATTCTCAGGTGAGAAGCAAACTCCTTATTCTAACATAAGAAACGTTCTAAAACACTGCTGGTAATTGTAGCATACCGTACAGATCACTGTGTGTCAAGAGCTTTCAGCACGAGTGGTTGTTCGCTAGGAAGGTTGATGAACGATCACATGTTCGAGTTCACATAGGTGATAAGAGTGCCTATTTCTGCTCCTAATGCGCTGGCAGCATTGCCATTACGCACGGCGATGCCCACGTAACCGGAGCTATCAGCGTAGATAAAAGGCTTCCCATCATCGGGGCTCTCAGCAAAGAAATGGCTGCTTCGATCCACTACGACAGCAAGTGTCGGGAAGATGATTTGTGCCCGTTGCTCTGCCGCCAGACTGCTGAACAGTTCGGGAACGAGCGATACGGGAATATTACTGATGAGGTTGCCAAAACGATCTACGTAGACGATGTGTGCGTCAATGTGCCTCCCTCGACGTGCGGGAGGCCCAATGTCGACGCGTTGTAGGGTTGCAGGGTCTATCTGTGTGCCCAGTTCGGTTAGTGGAACACCACGCGCCAGGTGTGCCCCGCTAGGTGCAAAGATGTCGCGTCCATGAAAGGTTGCACTGACCTGCGGTAGGTGATATGCGGGGTTTGAGAGTACGACGGCGCTTTGGTCGATCTGTTCCGCGAGGACGTAACTGAACAATCCGTTATCAGGTCCGACGAAGAACCAGTCGCCTGCGTGAAGGGCGATGGCTTTGCGTGAACTACCAACGCCAGGGTCGACGACGCAGACAAAAACAGTGTTCTCAGGAAAGTAACGGTAGGCAGTGGCCAGTATCCACGCTCCCGAGGGGATATTTTGCGGCGCGACTTCGTGAGTAATGTCGATGATATGTAGGTCCGGAGCAATGGTGGCGATAACGCCCTTCATGACACCGACATCACCATCCGCCAGTCCAAAGTCGGTCAGCAAAGCAACTACGGGACGTGAGTGGGAGAGAGATGTTTGACTCATGTTGTGCTCCTCTTCTTTACTAGGGAAAATACTTTCTTCCATATTTATCTTCTACTCCAGCAGATGTCAATAGTTTTGCTTAACCATCAAAATAAACTTGACAGGTTAGCTTTTCTGTTGTATCATATAACTACCATAACAATTTTAGAGGGTTATTATGTTTTCGGTCCATAGATTGACCGCAAGGAGGGCTGTATGAATCAATTCGTATTCCTTGATATGCTACTCATTATAGGTACTTTAGCTCTTGCTATTGCGTTCATCGTCTATCAGATACGAACAAACGCATGGCTGCAACACCATGGAAGGCGAATTGTGGCTACGGTTACATCGATACGACATGAAACGGGAAAGACCTCGGCTGGTTTTTCACGTGATAACTATTACGTCACCGCCAAATGGACCCATCCTCAGACCGGGAAAACCTACACCTTCTGGACCTGGATCATGAACCGCTGTCCAGATTACACAAAAGGCAGTTTGGTATCAGTCCTGATCGATCCCAACAATCCAAGGCGATACGCAATGGATGTCTAAAAGTAGCCTTAAAAAGGGCAAAATGATTGCACGACAGTGCTGAGGCAAGTTGCCCTGTCAACTTGCGATAAGATAGAATGTGTTCAGGGGAGAGCTTCTCCAGCGAGATGTCACTACAATTATGGGGGCGCTACTTCGTCAAGTACTCAATCCCCTGGAAGGGGATGAGCTTGCAGTATCCCTTAACCGAACTGACGATTATTCCGGCAGTTCTCAGGACCCACAATAGGCTGCTTGACTTCACAGCCCGTTGGAAGCTGGGCCAATACTTTTACAGAGCAAGCCCATTAGTTGCTCTAACCCGTGTATTGCTAAGGTGCAAACCGTTGCTCCCCGCTTCCAGGGAGTGTCTAAGCACCTTTATTGTACCAGAGGAGTCTAGTGTTTCGTTGCATATTCAACCATTGAATAAGGAAGGTTCTTCCATCTGCGGATGCCTTTCTTTCCTCCCATCCTGTGAACGGGAATGGGCATCCAGAAAGGATTTCTGGTGAAACACAAAATGATCCTCGACTGTGATCCTGGCCATGATGATGCCATAGCGATTCTACTGGCAGGCCACCATCCCGAAATTGAATTGCTCGCGATTACTACCGTCTCAGGGAATCAATCGGTTGACAAGACCACACACAATGCGCTGAAAGTCTGCTCTCTGGCGAATATTCGCAGCGTGCCCATTGCCAGAGGCATGGATCGACCGTTGCTGCGCCCGGCAAAGCACGCGCCCAATATTCACGGTGAATCAGGCCTGGATGGGCCTAGTATTCCTGAGCCGGATATTGAGCCTGTGCCACAGCATGCCGTTGATCTGCTTATCGACTTGCTGATGAACTCAGATGGCGATATTACGCTCGTCCCCACAGGCCCGCTCACCAACATTGCTATTGCCATGCGACGCGAGCCAGCGATCTTGCCCAAGATCAAGGCAATTTCACTAATGGGTGGAGCAATAGGCCTTGGCAATACGACTCCTGCCGCCGAATTCAACATCTACGCCGATCCGGAGGCAGCTGCCATTGTCTTTGGCTGTGGTCGACCGATTACGATGTGTCCGTTAGAGGTGACGCACCAGGCGTTGGCGACTGAACAAGTAATAAGCCGCCTGCGTGCTGCCGCTCGTCCGGTATCGACCTTTGTAGCAGACCTCTTCGCCTTCTTTGGGGACACGTATCGTAAAAACTATGGCTTTCCTGCTCCGCCCGTTCATGATCCTTGTGCTGTGGCTGCCGTCGTCTCTCCCAGCATTCTCCGCACGCACAAAATGCATGTCGAAATCGAGACAACGGGCCAGTGGACCTCTGGTCGCACGGTGTGTGACATATTTGGCAGGCTTGGCAAGCAGCCCAATGCGTGTGTCGGCTATGCCCTGGATGTCGAGCGTTTCTGGGAAATGGTGATCAATACGATTGTTACCTACTAGATGGCTATATCTGGTAGTCCATTTCACCATTCCAGCCCTGTGTCAGCTCCTGGTGCTTCGCCAGTGGCTCGCCACCCTTGACCAGCAGTTCAGCGGGCTTAGAGGCGACAACTGAGTTTGCTGGGACCGATTCGAGTACGAGCGCCATCGCGCCTATCTTGCTGCCCCTACCTATTGTGATTGGTCCCAGCACAGCAGCTCCTACGCCAATGGTGACATCATCCTCGATGGTGGGGTGACGCTTCTGTAGACGCCCAGGACTGCGTCGCCACCAACCTGTAGCGCCCAGAGTGACCTGGTGATAGAGCATGACATTGTTGCCGATCACCGTCGTCTCGCCGATGACGACACCCGCCCCGTGGTCAATGAAGAAGCGTTTGCCGATTTGTGCTCCTGGATGAATCTCGATACCGCCAGTGAGGAGACGAGCAAGCTGTGAGATGAGGCGTGGGACAAAAGGGATATGCGCTATATACAGGGCATGTGCGATACGGTGGTAAATAATAGCCCAGAGGCTCTGGTAGAGGAGCGCCTCAAAGATGTTGCGACAGGCGGGGTCTTTCTCGAAGATCACGTCGATAGCATCGGGCCAGCGTGTCTTACGATGCGGCTGGCCGGTAGGCGCGGGAATGAACATGCCAGGAGGCAGTTCTGGTAGTTGCGCCAGTTCGGCTTCGGCGTCGAGGGAATGTTCGTCGTCGCTTTTCTGTTCAGGGATGCTATGTGCCATGCTGATTAGTATCCTTTTCCTCTCACCTGCTTACTGCTTGTGTCTTCCATCCTACTGTCGAGTGTATTGCAGGAAGGGGATGGGTGTCAAGGGCAAATATGAGCCGGGTGAGTCAAACCATCCCGACCCCCTGGTCCAAGACTTACAGCCTCGGCGGACCCACGACCAGGTCTAACTCGTGATTTTTGAGCAAAACGCTCATGATAGGGTGCCTGAACCGTGCCTGGGCATCGGCCAAATGTGTGTCTATCAGGGTTGTCAGCTCGTCCGGCGACATAACCAGGGCTACACTAGGGCTGACTTGTACCTGAGTAACGACGAGTTGACCATTGTTTACCTGCGGTACCGCGGTGACCGAACCAGGAAAATTAAACATTTGCGTACCCAGACCTACCTGCACTTGAAAATCCAACTCTACATCGCTTGGTGTAATGAGCATATGCACATTGTGCACCGGGTCAGATGGTGCAGAGTTGAGCACGATCAGATTGTTTACCGCATTCTCATTCACGACTACAGTTCCGGCGGGCGACAGCGCTGCAGATGGAGGAATCTGGTTCACGGCATTCGTTAAGGCCAGGTCAATCTGGCTTTGAGCAAGCTGATGCAAGTAGGGGCGTAACGCGAAAATCCAGCCACCCAGCACCAATATGGCCAGGATCAGGAGCGTTAGCAAACATCCGAAGAGGCACCCACCACGGTGGCGTCGACGAGGACGTGGGCTTTCTGTAACGGGGATGGACTCTGGGCGTCCATCTTGTACGACGTCTGGCACTTTGCCCGGTGTCACAGGTTGGGTTGGTTGATAATACGGTGTTTGTGGTTGTGGCGTTGACTGAGAGCGTAGCCACAATGGCTGTGGCTGTGCAGGTTGTGTCTGTGGCATTGATGAAGGTCGTGATACCTGCGCAGGGTCGACAGGTTTTGTCGGACTGTCCTCCCGTACACCATTGTCTATTGGCCCTGGCTGGTAGAGTTGCTCAAGATTAGCAGCAGCGTCACCGGGAGCAGCTACCCGCACTGCTAATCCACAGTTCCGGCAGAAACGTGCATCCTTTTCTAAAGGCATGCCACAACGTGCGCAGTTCATAGACAGTCCCTTTCTCATTCAAAGTCTCTATCTTTTATCTCCTGTCACTCTCTTAAAGGATGGAGACCCTGTCACATCCTCCGTTCAGGATTCTGCAAGCCCCTGCTTTTTAAGCAGGGGTCCATGACGGGATAATATTTCATCGATCGAAGCGATAACGCGGGTACGCATCGCCTGGTCGTCGTTGATTGCTTCTGCCACCTGATCAATCAGCATACGCTCCTGTTCTGCTGGAAGTGTATAGCCAAACTGCTGATGGACAGCAACAGCAGCAGCTCGGCGGACCTTCTCTGTGTCAGTCATTTTCGGCGCTGCTTGAAGTTCTTCACTGCGTTCACTGGTCACACCGGGCGGGCTATCGCCTTTGAGCGGTGCCAGACCATCGGCAAAAAACGCCATCTCCGAGCCTATCAAGTGTGCGGAGTTTGGCGTCGCACGATCAATATGCACCATTACCGACTGTGTCGCCTCATCGAGCCTGGTAATCGTTCCTTCCAGGTAGATGACTTCAGGTGCGCCCCAGTAGACGCGTTCCCCAAGATGGAGAATCATCGGTTGCTGCTCCACTTCTTTGAATAAGTTCGCTCTAGCATATGCTACCACAAAACGGCAAGAGTGCCCCAGGCTTGAGCCACGGGAGTGCATTGCCACCGCAGGCGCAAACGTCCTCTTGACACGTTCTAGCGGTTCTGATAGCATTCTGCTATGAGAACGTTTGAGAATCGCCTTTTTGTGAATATAGCATGGAATTTCCAGATGCATACTACTGTTTCAATCTTCTGGGGAATATGATATCTTACAATAGCTTCAATAGCACTTTTTGACCAACCACACCGAATGCCATACCTTCTGGCGTTCACACGTTGACATATATATACCAATTAAAGGATTTCATAAACATCATCATGCATCAGAAAAGTATAGTTACGCTGGAGTATCCTAAGATATTGGAGAAGGTGGCAAGAGAAGCCGCCTTCTCTGCCAGTAAAGAACTGGTGCTAGAGCTACAGCCCACACCAGATCTGGAAGAGGCGCGGCGTCGCCTCGCTTACACAACAGAAGCTTCCCAACTACTCGAACTACACGCTAATGCAAGTGTGCAGGGCGCTCGTGATATTCGTCCGTTGCTAGCTCATGCTGCCCGCGATGGAGTGTTGACACCAAGCGATATGCTTGAAGTACTGGCAACTGTCCGCAGCGCCATGCACGTGGCAAAACTGCTGGAGAAACTCGACGCGGAGAAGTTTCCCCTGCTGCGCGAACTGGGCGCTGATATCCCACAGAGACCGCATATTGCTCATCGCATCGAGGAAACCATCAGCGATGAAGGCGAAGTGTTGGATACGGCAAGTCCCACCCTACGCAAACTGCGCCTCGACATTCGTGGAGCCAACCAACGCTTACAGGACCGCTTACGCACGCTAGTGAACGAATTTAGCCACGCGCTGCAAGAGCCACTTGTCACGATGCGTAATGATCGCTACGTCATCCCTGTCAGGGCTGAGAGTCGCGGGCAGGTGCGCGGGATCGTACACGATCAATCGGCCAGCGGCGCGACCGTCTTTGTCGAGCCAATGGTGGTGGTGGAACTGAATAACAAGCTACGCCAGTTGCAGATCGAGGAGCAACAGGAGATCGAACGTATCCTGCGTGTGCTGTCCAATGAGATTGGGCATGAGGCGGAGGCCCTCGAGTCAGCAGTCGAACTGCTGGCCGAGATCGATATGCACCTTGCAAAGGCGCGCTATGGACGGTTGATGCGCTGCACGGAGCCGCGCCTGAACGACCAGGGGCGTATCGACCTGCGCAATGCTCGTCACCCATTGCTCACCGGCAAGGTGGTACCGATCAACTTCCACCTGGGGCGCGATTTTTTCATGGTTGTGATTACAGGGCCCAATACCGGCGGCAAGACGGTGGCTCTGAAGACGGTAGGTCTGCTGACGCTGATGGCACAGGCAGGTCTGCATATTCCGGCAGAGGAGTATTCAGAGGTAGCTGTCTTCGAGGAAGTCTTTGCCGATATTGGCGATGAGCAGAGCATCGAGCAAAGCCTGAGCACTTTCTCCTCGCACATGAGCCGCATCATTGAGATTCTGCGGCGCATCGAGGAAGAGATACAGAGTGCAACACCCGATATACGCGGCAAGCTGTCGGAGTCACTGGTAGGGAAACAGGAAGGTCGCCGACTACGAGCGTTGGTCCTGTTAGACGAACTCGGCGCGGGCACCGATCCGAGCGAGGGTTCTGCCCTGGCACGTGCCATTCTCACCTACTTGCTAGAACGGCATGTGACGACAGTTGCGACCACGCACTACTCCGAACTGAAGGCTTTTGCACACGAGCAGCCCGGTGTGGTCAACGCCTCCGTCGAGTTCGACGTTGAAACACTCTCGCCGACCTATCGGTTGAGCATCGGCCTGCCGGGACGTAGCAATGCGCTGGCAATCGCTAATCGCCTGGGACTTGACGAGCGCATTATTGAGCGTGGACGTGAGTTCCTGGGCAGCGCGGGCGTACGCATGGAGAACCTGCTGGAAGGACTGCAAGCCGATCGCAAGGCAGCGCAAGACGAACGCTTTCACCTGAGCATGGAGCGGGCCGAGTTTGAGCACCAGCGCAAGCAGCTTGAGCAGGAGCGGCATAAGCTGGAAGAGCAGCGCGTGCAAATTCTCAACCAGGCTCGCACCCAGGCCAGGCGCGAACTGGAAGAGGTGCAGACGGCATTGGCGAAGGTCAAAGTTGACGTGCACACCAATTTGACCCGTGAGCGCCTGAGCGAAGCACGCCAGCAGGTACGCAGCCTTGAAGAGAAAGTCACTCTCGTGCCCGAACCTCGACGACCACGTAAGCATGTTGAGGCAGCTCAAGGCGAGGAAGCTGAAGCTGCCCAGGGGCCATTACAGGTCGGCGATACCGTGCGCGTCCTCAGCTTCGGTCAGAACGCTGAGTTACTCGGTCTCTCGGCTGATCGGAGTGAGGCAGAAGTACAGATGGGTTCGATGCGCTTTCGTGTAAGCGTGGATAACATCGAACGCATCAGCAAGCGCCAGGCAGCTGCGGAGGCGGCTGGGACATCTTCTGCAAGTAAAGAAGCACGAAAGCAGGCGTCAACTGCGCAATCGAGCGTAGTATTACCACGCTATGAGGATCGTCCCGAGGTGGCGATGCAGCTCGATATGCGCGGCTGGCGTGTTGAAGCGGCGCTAGAGGAACTGGAGACGTATCTGAACAATGCGGCTATGTCTGGTATGTCCTCGGTACGCATCGTTCACGGTAAGGGAACGGGTGCGCTGCGCGCCGCTGTACGCGAGCAGCTGGCGCATCACCCATTGGTGAAGTCGTTTACTTCGGCTGCTCCAAGGGATGGAGGTGATGGGGTGACGATTGTGAAGTTGAGTTAACCTGGGTGAGAGTTCCCCAGACTCTCTTGCCGCGCAAGGGCCTCCCTACCCAACCACACCACCCCGTGCCACTACATTTCGTGCGGCTCCACGCCCCCCAGGCCTCACTTCTTGCGGTTCTTCTTCTGACTGTTCCTTGCCATCCTACGCTTCATCTTGCTCTGGGCCTTCCTGGTACTTCCCGCTCTGCCCGCACTTAACCAGGCAAACGAAGGAAGCGGCAATCCAGTCTCCGGTGCTGGCTCAGCACTTCCGCTTCGTTCGGCAGGCATCGGAATACGCGGTGCCATTTTTGACGCCATTTCGACGTTGTAGGTTGCTATCCACTCATTTATGCCTTCTTCACTAGTCATATCGAAGCCGCGTGCCTTGCCCGTCATCATAATCGACTTGGCCATGCCGAAGTTAGCCGGATTGCTCATTTCCTTCTTCATCTGGCGCACTGCTTTGTCGTCCAATACCTTCAGGCAGGCAGCAGCATTCTCAAGTTGGAACTCACGCTGCGCAAATTGCCAGAAAGCCTGCAACTCGCGGATGGCCTGCGGGGCCTCGTCAGCGTCTGCCGACACTTTTCGCGGGAAGATATCAAACAGGAGTTCTCGCAACTGATCAGGTGACAGCCGTGCCGGAGTCACGCCGAGATAGTCGATACCATACTCAACCATCGAGTTAACCCAAAAACCTGGGTAGAGGTCCTCCTCCTCGAGTGCTTGCCCTTCGGGAGACTCCCCGAACAGACGAATCAGTTCCTGCAAGTACTGTCCTACCTTTTTCTCAACGGGCATACCGTCCCTATCGAATAGGTTCTGACGAATGTCGAATGCCATATTACTACCTCCTTGCTGATTTCACTGTGATAGTATACAACTGATGAACGTGGATGGATAGGGGGAGTTTACTTGCAAGCACCTTGCGAACACACTGTGAACCACGACATAGCATCCCCACAGTCCTTCATACTATCATTATGTATGATAGTATGAAGGACTGAATCTGTATGCCAACTACCAATCACCTGATGATAAAAACATTAACGCATTTCAAGGAACAAAATACATGACTACAACACCCCCACGCAACTGTCCCAACTGCGGAGCCACGCTCCCGGCACACGCAGCGTTTTGTGGCATCTGCGGCCAATCCCTCAAAGCCACTACCTTACTCCCAGCCTTGCACCCTGCTGCTAAAAACCAGCCCGTCTCCGCTATGTCCCCTACTGGTCTGCTGCCCGCCGCGCATCTGCTCAAGGAGCGTTATCACATCCTCAAGCAAATAGGCAAAGGGGGCTTCGGAGCGGTCTATCAGGCTATAGACACGCACATCGGCAATCGCGCCGTGGCCGTCAAGGAAATGAGCCAGAGTGGCCTCGGCCCACAAGAAATTGCCGCAGCCACCGAGGCATTCAAGCGCGAAGTATTCCTGCTCGCAGGTTTGAAGCATCCCAACCTCCCCGGCATTTACGACTACTTCAGCGATGGCGGGCGCTGGTACGTCGTAATGGAGTTCATCGCGGGCAAGACACTGGAAGACTATATGAAAAATGCAGGGATGCCCTTTGTGGCTACACAGATATCCTCTGTTACTGCTACCTCTGCCAGGTATCTTCCGCTTGAAAAATCGCTTGAAATCGCAATACAACTCTGCACCGTTCTTGACTATCTCCATACACTCCAGCCGCCCATCATCTTCCGCGACCTCAAACCTGCCAACGTCATGCTGAACTCGGATGGGCACGTCTATCTGATCGACTTTGGCATTGCACGCCACTTCAAGCCAGGACAGGCTAGAGATACCATCGCTCTCGGCTCCCCAGGCTATGCTGCACCGGAGCAATATGGTAAAGCGCAGACGACTCCACGCTCGGATATCTATAGCCTGGGGGCACTGCTCCACCAGATGCTCACGGGCAACGATCCTTCATTTGCGCCTTTCCGCTTTGGACCCCTGCGACTGCAAGGTTCTCCAGGGATTCCTCCTCTGCAAGAGACGGCCCTGGAGACACTGCTTATGCAGATGCTTGACATGGATGCCAATAAAAGACCCACCGGTATGGCTTTGGTCAAGCAGGAACTGGTACGTATTGCTAACGAATATACCAGCAAATCGGCACGAGTAGTATACACCCTTTCTCCTATCCTACAGCCTGTGAAGCCTGCACTTCCCTTGGGAGTATGTGTCTCGACCCAGCGGGGCTACGCTGCCCCCGTGCGCGCGGTAGCGTGGTCGCCGGATAGCACGCGTATTGCCTCGGGCAGCGAGGATGGAGTTGTGCAGGTGTGGCGGGCAGAGGATGGGGAAGACCCGAACGGACGCAAGGTCGCTTCATTCGCCAACCACTCCGGCTGTGTTTATGCAGTAGCATGGTCACCTGATGGCACGCGCATTGCCTCGGCGGGACGTGATAAGACGGTGCAGGTCTGGAATGTCACAGCCGCTTCGCGCTGGCTAACGCCCTTCGCATCACTGATAGGGAGCAAGGTCTTCTCCTATCGTGGCCATACCGATGGGGTACGCGCCGTCGCATGGTCACCAGACGGGCAGTACATCGCCTCGGCCAGTAATGATCACACAGTGCGGGTGTGGCATGCGATTACAGGACACACCATCGCCACCTATCGCGGCCATTCCAGTTGGGTCTATGCGGCAGAGTGGTCGCCCGATGGCACACTCATCGCCTCAGCAGGGCGTGATAAGCGGGTGCGCATATGGGATGCCGCTACTGGAACCCATATGCGTAGCTATCGCGGTCACTCCAGTGTAGTACGCGCCATCGCATGGTCGCCTGATGGGCAGTACATCGCCTCGGCAGGTAATGATAAGACAATACAGGTCTGGCTGGCTGGCACGAGAGATCTCATCTGTACCTTGCACGGTCATGCTGATTATGTGAATTCGCTCGTATGGCACCCTGCCTGGGGGGCAGGTAAGCCTACTGCCGTTAGCCGGGGGCATAGGCAATTGCGCATTATATCCGGCAGCAACGATAAGACCGTTATAATGTGGGACATTGTGCAGAATAAGGGTGCGGGTGCCAGTGGACGTCATCTCTTCAGTTATTGTGGTCATTCCAGTTGGGTGTGGGCGGTAGCATGCTCACCTGACGGGACGCGCATCGCCTCAGCGAGTGATGATAAGACGGTGCAGGTATGGGGAGCAGGATGAATGATCTCGCTCACTGTAGAGAGTATACCATGAGTATAACTGAGTTTGCATTGTAAACTAGCACCAATGGGTAATAGTACTTTTTACCTGATTTATTGAGCTATCTAAATGAACCAAGTTATAATTAGCGACAGTGAAAGATACATGCATTTGGCCAGTTTTGTGGTTAAATGAAAGAAAAAGGGAAACTGTTTAGCACAAATTTTGACATATAAAGTCAATCTATTCCGCTAATAAAATACGAGGAACTGTGAGGTACGTTCGATGCTTGTCCATTTGATGCTGGAGCTATACGGCTGCGATCGGCAGTTGTTGGGCGATGAGCCCTTGATACGACGTGTACTGAATGACTATCCTGGCCGTGTGGATATGGAAAAGATGAGTCCTGTACACTTGAGTCAGATTGAAACATCTAATCCACTGGATGCTGGCCTGTCGGGCTTTGTGATCATTGCCCAAAGCCACATCAGTTTACATGCTTGGCCCGAGTACGGTGAGGTCGATATCGACATTTGCTCGTGCAAGGAATTCAGCCAGGAGGATGCTATCGCCTTCGCGAAGGCGATGTTTCTAACCGATGATGTGGAGACACATTTTGTAGTACGTGGGACCCGTTCCCTGCGCCCTGAGACTCCCGATCCTGTACGCTTAGAAACTGCTCTGGCCGTACGCCGGGAGAAACAGAGGGTGCGCTAAAAGTACTAGATCTCCCCCAAAAAGTTGATAATAACTCAACTCCTGTTTATACTGCACTGCAAAGGTGCTCCATTGATGAATATCTATCTTGTTCTCCCTTCGCGGGCCTTTTTTGAGATGCTCGAGGTCCTCAGAGGAGGCAAAACATCCTGATCATGTGACTCATCTTAACTGTTCGTCTCGGTAATACTTGTATTTTCTTAGAGGAGGTGCCCAATGCCCTCACACTCCCGCGTAGTCCTTGGATCGGCCGTTGGCCTAGGCGTCCTGACAATTTTCATTTTTGGCTTCCATTTGGGAGGCGAAGGGCTTCTCAAAGTCGGGATCTATTCCCCACTGCTGTGTGCCTTGATTGGTGGTATAATAATTCTCGTTTGCGTGAACCGTCCACTCCGTCAGGAGGAAGACGTAGAGCCGTGGCTCGAACGTGAACGATTGGCCTGGGTCCTGATCGGATTCGGATGCATCGCGTGGGGCATTGGGGAGAGCTTCTGGCGCTACTATGAGTCGCTTGGGCAGAATCCCTTTCCCTCGCTGGCCGATTTCGGCTATGCCAGTTTTCCTCCCCTGGTTTTTGCAGGGTTGATCTTGCAGCCATTCTCGAGGAGCGGTCAGAAGCAGACATTCATCCTGCTGGATAGCCTGGTCGCGATGGGAGCCCTGCTGAGCATTGCCTGGTTTCTCCTGCTGGGGTCCCTGGCGCAGACCCCAGCCGAATCGGTGCTCGCCAAAGTTCTTGGAATCTATTATCCCACCGCGGATGTAGCGCTGGTCAGTAGCGTAGTTTTCTTGCTGCTTCGGGGCTCTGGCGATGGCTATCAAGCCTCTGCCCGTCGCATCAGTCTGTTCGTGGCTGTTCTTGGCCTGTGTCTTTTCGCATTCTCCGACTTTCTTTTCAATGTGCAGAATAATATAGGGACATATGTGGAAGGAACCTGGGTAGACCTGGGCTGGCCATTGGGTATGTTGGCCCTGGGAGTAGCTGCATATTTGCGCCGTTTCCTGCCTGCCTCCTGGAGTGCAACTCTTGAGCAACAACAGAAGCAGCGTACCCAGCAGCTTCGTTTTGGGCCTGCACAGGCTCTTCCCTACCTGCTGTTAGTCGTGCTCTTTTTCATGCTGGTCTACAATGTGCTCTCCCCTGCGAGCGCGCAGCAGAGCATCCGTCCCGTCCTGGTGGCAGCGACGATGATCGTGGTGGCCTTAGTGCTTGTCCGTCAGATTCTCACTATGCTCGACAATATGCAGCTGGTGCGAAAGCAAATAGCTACGCTCCAAGAACTGGAAGGGATCAATAAGAGCATAGCAGAGCGCAATGCCACCTTAGAAGCGGGTGTAACACATCTCAAAGAGATTCAAACGCGTTTGGCCAATGGCGATGTGCGTGCCCGTGCCTATATCATGAATGGGGAACTCTGGCCACTTGCCATTGGATTGAATCTCATGGCAGACCGGATGATGCGCTCTGAGCGCAACCAAACAGATGCACAAAAGGTAGCCAGAGCTGTCGTCGATTTCAGTCAGGCACTGGAGCGTAGGCGGAGCGGGATCCCGTTGGTTCTTCCTGCCTCCTGTCACCATGTTCCAGAGATACACCGCCTCTTACTGGCCCTGGATTTGAAGCCAGCGCCTGAGACTTTTCAGTCTGTTCCTCGCCCAGTACCCCCTCGACCGGCGAGTTCGCCATTCGCTCCTATCCCAGAGACCCCCCCTGCCGCTTCGTTTCACCGTCGGCCGTCGTCTTCGCCAATGAGACAGTGGAAGGGATCAATCAACCAACGCCAGGATGCCTCTGGAGCTACATAAGCAGAGACATTCAACCCCTACCTCTAAGAAGAAAGAGGAGACTCCTTCGAGTTACCCCATGTACCATCTTGGTGAAAGGGCCATACAATTATGATATTGTCCAGGTAAACTTTGGATCAAACAGTAGGACTTATAGTCATTTTCAGTATTGGATGGTTCCTGATTATGGAAGCAATTTGGGCAAATACAGATTTTCCCTATCAATGTTTGAAAGATGAAATTCGAACAAACGCTTTTCGCAAGGCGATTCTTAACGTCGTTAAGCATGGCGATATTGTTCTTGATGCTGGTTCAGGAAGCGGTATTCTTTCTTTCTTCGCTGCTGAAGCAGGGGCGAAAAAAGTGTACGCTGTTGAAATTGAACATATACTCGCACAACAACTTCGCAAAAGCATTGAACTTAACAATCTCTCAAATGTTGTGGAAGTTATTGAAGGAGATATACAGAAAGTCGATTTGCCGAAAGGAATTGATGTTTTGATTTCCGAAATTATAGATACTGGGCTTATCGATGAACTTCAGGTGCCTGCTATCAATAATCTTCGCAGGCGAGGTATTATTACTGAAAAAACAAGGCTTCTTCCCTCTCATTACAGAACTTACCTACAACTCGTTGATACAGATAACATGTACTATGGATATATAATTGCCGCACCGAAGCATGAATGGCCTTTTTACAATAATAAGAGTACTCATTGGGCACAGTCAAAGATTGTGCCGGTAAGTAATATTGTTGAATTTCTATCAATTGATTTTTCTCTCGAAAATATTTCTGAAAAAATAGGGAAAATGATAACATTTCGTTTAAGGAATAATAAAATGGCGAATGCTCTACGGCTGAGTGGGTTAATTACTTTATGTAAAGGCATAGAGTTAGGCCCCACGAACGCCCTTAATGGGGATAAAATATTTTACATTGATCCTGTCGAAGGTGTAAACGAAGTGACATTTAAAATAAGCTACCGAATGGGAAGTGGACTGGGAACGCTTACTATTGAAAAGATAGCCGGAAACAAGAGTGAAAATCATCATTGATGCCATTACCGAGAGGAGATACGCTCCATATGCGAAATACTGAAGAGATTGAATTCGATTTTGATACATTTGATCCAAAAGGGTACCTAAGGCAATACTTCGCGACAATTGACTTTGAAAGCGATGAGCTTCTTAGGTTCTTTTCCGAGTGTTACAGAGATATCGATCCGCGATCAACGCTCCTCGATTTTGGGAGCGGACCGACACTATATTCTCTCATTACAGCAGCGGCGAAAGTCGAGACCATCCATGTCAGCGATAGACTTGAGGGCAATTTGCATGAGATACAGTTATGGAAAAGAGGCGATGAAGAGGCATTCAATTGGGAACCGTTTATCCAAAGAGCACTTGAACTTGAAGGAAAGAGCAGAGTAACGCGAGAAGATATTCGAAGAAGGGCAGAGCTTCTTCGAAGTAAACTGACGACTTTTTGCTTTTGTGATGCTTTTAGCAATCCGCCCCTGCAAGGCAGCCATATCAACGAATATGACATTGTCCAGGTAAACTTTGTACCTGAATCTATCACCTCATCACTCATCGAATGGGAAAGAGCCATTCATAATATTATTTCACTGCTCAAACCACAAGGTACTTTAATTTTGACCGCCCTAAAAAACGCTGTTTATTACCATTTGCAAGAGAAAAAATTTCCAGCAGTAAGTATAGATGAGACAGTATTAACACAGACTTTACAAAAATTTGGCTTTAGGCAAGCACATATTCTGATGCAGACTGTTCCCGCATGTCTTCCCTATCGTGGATACAGTGGTCTCATGCTCATCAAAGCCAGATCCCCAGCCAGATGAGCAGGCATAGTATACCTGGCATCCCCTCCATCAGCCGCAGTGGTTGTGTGGCGAAGGAATCTTGGCAGCTGATCCTACAAAGCAAGCGCGAACAGACAAATCATGAACATGACTATGCCGAAAAGCTGATTTTTAGCAAGCCGTTCACGGTACACAATCATTCCAAATATCATTACGACAAGGGCGTAACTAGAAGCAATGGCCGCAGCAATTCCGGTTGTAGCGATGCGCGTATTGAGGCTAAAAGTGAGTATAGCAGCACTCTCTATCATTCCTGCTATAAGAGCAAGGAGGATTCCTGACCCCATCTTTGAGAAAGGATTCCGTACCTGGGTAATATCCTCAAGGCTGGGGAGCAATAGGCTCAACGTTCCCTCATTTGAGGAGGGTACCGCTGTCGCTTGAGCACGAGACAGCTGCCGATGGCGTTTCCAGCATGAGATAAGCGTCAGAAAGAGGATGCTGAAGAAACGTGTCCACAACACAGGCAGGAACCAACCAGAAACGGATGCGGAAGCCCCGATCCCAAAATCCAGTGCCCCCCAGGCTAATGTCGCCGCAACTGCCCAGCGTACCCCCTGACTCCACAGCGAGTATCCGGGCTTCTTCAATAGTATACGTAGTTCGGCCAGGCTGGTGGAAGCCAGAGTGATGCCAAGAATGACAAGAGTCACCAATCCCGTACGTTCCGGCGTCAATTGCTCTTTGAGGATCAGAACAGCGAGAATGAGCGTGAAAGTGGAACTGGTGGCCGTGAGCGGACTGACGAGTGCTATGGGGCCTATCTCCAGGGCACGATACAGCGCGAAGTATCCCAGGGCAGCGCACAATCCAGTAAAGATACCGATGAGAGCACTGAGTGCAAAGGCTGTCAGCGTGAAGGGAAGATGCCAACGCCAGATGGCGATTGTTCCGAACACGAGCAGCGCGAGCAAACCAGCCAATTGAGAAACAAAAGTGATCTTGAAGGTGCTCAATCGACGGGCCGCGAGTGTGGCAAGAATGTCGCTGGATCCCCACAGGAGGGCACCTGTCACACCGAGTCCTACGCCGAGAAGTTCCATAGCGTTTACATACCTTTCCGAAAGAACTCCTCGGCTCCGGTTGCCTGGTTCGGGAGTCGCTCCGTGGGACCAGGCTCAGTTTTAGCAATGACAGCTAAGGCAGCGCAGGTCAGTTCTCTGTCTGATAGCAGGGTGAAGATGTGCAGGCACACCGCGGCCACAAGCATAGCCGTACGTGCAAAAGCATAGTTCATATCCAGAATCAGTCTAGGATCGATATCTGGTACGACAGGAGAGAAAGAAGAAGGGGGATCATCCGCCCTATCTTCCTTGGGCAACTGGAGGACGACCTAAGGGGGATCTCTTCAACAAAAAGCTACACTACTATTCTTCAGGCCTCTATAAGTGGTAGTAGGACCAGGAGAGCTTGGGTACAGACTCCAGATCGAGCTTCTTGAATCATGACTTCGACGGCGTGCGCTACCAGATCGGCAGCGCGTACGAGAAAAGAGAGGAAATCTGGCTAATGTAGAAGCGCTTACCAATACAACTCATCATTATACAATAAGAGTAACACGGTATTTTACATATGTCAAGGGGGGTTCTCTATTTTTTAATGGGGGAGATGTTATCTATCGTGTCATCAATCGTGCCTCCATATGCGTTGTATTATAGAGAGCCGGGCATCTTGGCCCAGTCTCGTCCATTTTCAGAAATTAAAAGGAGGAACGTTCCATGGCTGTTTGGAACAACCCAACCGTAGCGGGAACTGAGAAACGAACTGCGGGTTTATTGAACGAATTCAAAACATTCATCCTGCGTGGCAATGTCGTAGACCTTGCTGTCGGCATTATGATAGGCGCTGCCTTTAGTAACGTCGTCCAGGCGCTCGTCAAAGACATCATTACACCTCTTATCCCGGCTCCTAGCACATCTGGCCTTTCGAGCTTCGCCCCCGTCATCCCTGGCATTGGGACCAAGTTCCTGGTAGGAGACTTCATCAATGCGATCATTGCCTTCTTGATACTCGCATTGGTCATTTTTTTCTTCGTCGTGAAGCCGGTAAATGCGCTGACAGCCCGACTGAAACCAAAAGAGGCACCTGGGGCTCCTACTACCCGCGATTGCCCTTTCTGTCTGAGTACTGTTCCGATCAAGGCTACTCGTTGTGCTTACTGCACCTCCCAACTACCACCAGCCGAAATACCTGCTCCTGCCACACGCTCATAAAATGATTCCAATTATCCCAATCGAGATGCTGAGCAACAGATTTCATGGTATACTTATTGACGGATTTCGGCATCCCGGATATTTGGAACAGTTTTGCACACAAGAGGGACGATACACACCAGGGCTCGTCCTTCTTGTATGCTGATTATGAAATGGAGAGCTAGCTATGTCGTCAACAACTGAGCATTTGCACCTGGAAGACTGGGTTAGAGACATCCCCGATTTTCCGCAGCAGGGTATTCTTTTCAAAGACATCACTCCATTATTGCAGGATGGTCCAGCCTTCCATGCTGCGATGGAAAGACTCGCTGCCCATTATGCGGGAGCTGGCATTCAAACCGTCGTTGGCGTCGAGTCGCGTGGTTTTATTTTTGGAGCTCCCCTGGCTTACATTCTGAACTGTGGCTTTGTGCCGGTACGGAAATTCGGCAAACTGCCATATAACACGGTGAGTGTCGAATACGCACTGGAGTATGGCACCAATGTCGTAGAAGTACATACCGATTCGATCCGTCCTGGCGAGCGTGTCCTGATCGTTGATGACCTGCTGGCGACCGGGGGCACTGTCTCAGCAGCCATGGAATTGGTGGAGAAATTGGGAGGACATATCGCAGGCATCGCCTTCCTGGTTGAATTGACCTTCCTTAAAGGTCGCGAACAACTGAAGGGCCACGATGTCTTCGCTCTGATCAAGTACTAAACGAATACTACTCATGTCTCTAACTTAACCAGGTCGTCTTCTGCTCAAATGGGGTGGGGATACGTTCGAGTCGAGAAATGGCAGGGAAGCCGAGATACACAAACGCCACGATGTGCTCATCTGGCGTTAGCCCTAGCCATTTCTTGACACACGGGTCATAAGCTGCATTGCCGGTGCGCCACATGCTGGCAAGCCCCAACTCTTCAGCAGTCAACAACATATTCTGGACGGCGGCGGCCACAGCTTCGATATTCTCAATCTCCAATACTTCCGGTCGGGCAGGTTGCTCTGCCGCTACTACGATCACCACCGGTGACCGCAAGAGTTTATTGTGCTCTTTCTTGAGTGCAGCTTGTGCTCTCTCGCTCATCGTTTCATCTAATCGGGCTGCCAGCGATTCGGCCATGACCGCGCCTAGCTGCTCGCGAGCCTTGCCTGCCAGCACAAAGAATTTCCAGGGTTCCACTTTGTGGTGATTGGGCGCATGCGTCGCAGCCTCCAAAACCCGCTCAATCTGCTCGCGCGTTGGTTGCTCCTGAGTCATCTTGCCTATACTGCGGCGCCTCTTTATTGTGTCAAATACACTCATGACGTTCTTTTTTCTCTTCTGTATCTCTTTATCTCTATTTTCTTGATGGCCAGCAGCCCTCTAAACCGATCTCCCTTATTATACGATCAAGCTTGTACCAACCGGGGAGCATTTGCGTTCATCAAAATCTCTTGCTTATTACCACCTAATTTGGTATACTTGTTCTAGAAACCCGGCAACCTTTGCGGTTACTTCTCTTTTGGAGTTAGGGTATGGACTCATCGACAACAATACCGACCGTCATTGTTTCCT
>WNEZ01000397.1_pt1 | contig 35229 bp, 27 predicted proteins | sample 5400521 | NCBI WGS metagenome assembly WNEZ01 (sample SAMN13153339, study PRJNA577476) | soil metagenome | isolation source: 120 cm saprolite under Douglas fir tree site 2 hole 1 replicate 1 | place: USA:California | collected 2015-04-18 | reverse complement strand
CCGTGGCATATAAGATGTGCTTGCGTCTGGTCTCCACGTCGCCCACAAGAACTTTGCCGCGGTACTTCGGGCAGAAGACGATGTGGTACGACAAGTTAAAGACTGCTCCTGCGTTCTTGACGTAACGACTGTCTTTTGGCTGCTGTATCTCCATGTTATAAATCCGCCAGACAACTAACTTATTGTCAAGTTGCTTAACGCCCTCACCTGCCGCCTGTAGTCGGCAGTCCGTCGGGCGGTGTCTCATCGAATCTTTCGGAGACCGGTCGCTTCGGTCCGAGGTGAATAATGTGAGGAACCGCAGCGTATGATGCGGTGTAACTATCGCTCTGGTGACAGAGGGAGCCGCAAAGGGAATTGCAAGGTTCAGACTGATAACTTTCTGATAGCGGGGCAGTTTTGAGTTGGATCAGCAAGGCTGGAATACCTTCGGCAGAGCCATAGGCTTGTGAGAGCTTCTTCCAGCGCGGACTGCTCAGGTCAAGCATTGAGATGCTACGTCGTGGCGCGGGAATCGGATTCCTGACGCAGGGACTCGACTAGGTCGGCGAGGGGCTTGGGGCCGAGGTCGCCCTTTGAGCGGTGGCGAACGCTGACGGTGCCGGCTTCGGCTTCTTTGGGGCCGACGACGAGCATGTAAGGAATTTTTTGCATTTGCGCATCGCGGATTTTTGCCGGGAGTTTTTCGTTACGGTCGTCGAGATGCACGCGGATGTTGTGATTTTTCAGGGTTTCGTGGACGTGTTTGGCATAATCGATGACTCTTTCGCTGACCGGGCAGATTTCTACCTGCACAGGAGCGAGCCAGAGCGGAAATGCTCCAGCGTAGTGTTCGATGAGAATTCCGAAGAAGCGTTCCACGGAGCCGAGCAGCGCGCGATGAACCATCAGCGGTTGGTGGCGAGCGCCGTCGTCGCCCACGTATTCGAGGCCGAAGCGCGCCGGCAGGTTGAAATCGAACTGAACGGTAGTGAGCTGCCAGGAACGGCCGATGGCGTCAATTAATTTGATGTCGATTTTGGGCCCGTAGAACGCGCCTTCGCCTTCCATTTTTTTGTAGGGGATTTTCAGGCGGTCCAGGGTGTTGGCAAGCGTGCTGGTAGCGTGGGCCCAGTCTTCGGGCTTGCCGGGGTAATTCTCAGGGTGCTTGGCGTCCCAATCGGAAAGTTCGACTTCGAATTGATCAAAGCCGAAATTTTTCATGACCGCGTAGGCGAAATCGATGCAAGCTTCGACTTCGGCTTCAATTTGCGAGGACATGCAGAAAATGTGCGCGTCGTCCTGGGTGAAGCCGCGAACGCGGAGCAGACCGTGCAGGACGCCGCTGCGTTCGTAGCGATAGACGGTGCCAAGTTCGGCGAGGCGCACTGGAAGATCGCGGTAGCTACGCAGGCGCGATTTGTAAATCAAAATGTGGCCTGGACAATTCATGGGCTTGAGCTGGTATTCGGCCTTTTCGACTTCGACCGGGCCGAACATATTTTCTTTGTAGAAATTGGCGTGGCCGGACGTTTTCCAGAGGTCGAGCCGCATGATGTGCGGCGTGTAGACGAGATCGTAGCCGCGCTTGATGAGTTCGTCGCGCAGCCAGGTTTCAATGATGTTGCGGATGAAGCCGCCTTTGGCGTGCCAGAAGATCAGGCCAGGCCCGGCTTCTTCTTGAATGCTGAAGAGATCGAGCTCCGGGCCGAGCTTGCGGTGATCGCGGCGCTTGGCCTCTTCGAGACGGTGAAGATAAGCGTCGAGCTCTTTCTGGGTGAAGAAAGCTGCGGCGTAGATGCGCTGCAACTGCGGATTGCCTTCCTGACCTTTCCAATACGCACCGGCTACGCTCATTAATTTGAAAGCCTGAATGCGTTTGGTGGATGGAATGTGCGGGCCGCGGCAGAAATCTATAAATTTTCCGGTGGTGTAGAAGGAAACCATCGGCTCGGTAACTTTTTCTTCGACCAGCTCGCACTTAAAAATCTGCTTGGATTTCTTGTAAAAATCGAGCGCTTCGGGCTTGGGCAAGTATTTGCGCTCGTTGGGCAGATCCTCTGCGGCCAGCTCGTGCATTTTCTTTTCAATTTTTACGAGGTCGTCGGGCGTGAACGGCTGCTCGCGCATAAATTCGTAGAAGAACCCGGTGTCTACCGGGGGGCCAATGCCGAGTTTAACGTCGGGATAAAGCTCCATCACGGCGGCGGCAAGAAGATGTGCGGCCGAGTGACGAAAGACGAAGAGCGAATCGGGATCTTTGTCGGTGAGAATTTTTAGTTTTAGATCCTGCTCAAGCGGGCGGCGCAGGTCGATCAGGTATCCGCCGTCATCCACCGGCTCGCCGAAATTGGTGAGGGTACCGTTGTTTGAGTAAACTTTCGCGACAAATGCGTCGTCAGCAAGGCGGGGCGAAATGCCGCGCGCAATATCTGCAGCGGTCGTGCCCTTGGGCACATCTTTGACGCTGCCATCGGGCAAGGTTACGTGAATCGTTTCCATTTTTTACCTAAGGTTTTGTAAGTACAACTTGTTTTTCTAAGGGTTTGTAAAACAGACCCTTAAACCCTGAAACCCGGAGCTCCTAGCCCGATAGAAGAAACTATTAGCTTATCGGCGGGAGGAATGATGGTCAAGGCAGCCTGAGATCTCCTAAATGAGAGTCCCTCCAGGCACTTCCTTGCAGTGGCTGTCATCGGTCTTAAATATGGAAAAAGCAAACATAAGATTACCGGGGTTCGCGCAAAACTCTGTACTCGGAAGTGGACTGCAGGCGGACAAAAGCGGGTTCTTGCGTGAGCCAGTCGGAGAAGGCGGACGGGTCTTTGGTGAATTTGCGCGCGGAGCGAAGGGCTTCCAGCGCCCCCTTGCGATCACCACTAGAAGCGCGGGCGATGGCGAGATTGCGAAAGGACCACTCGGATTCGGGATTGGCCTCGGTCGCACAGGCGAAGTAGCTTTCTGCGCGGCGAAAATCTTTCTTATCGAGAGCGTCGCGGCCGGATTCGAGCGAGGCGATGAAAACGCTGGCGAGGGCACGTTTGAAGACCAGGACGCGTTCAGGCTTTTTCTCGCGCTCGGTGCGGAGGCGCAGATCGCGCGCCAAGGTTGCGGCGTCGCCGCGATTTTGCGACGGGGACGCATCGGGTGCTTGAAGTGGCGTGCTGGCGGCGAGAACTTCATTACTCAAGCGGTCTTGTTCTTCAAAATCGCTGTGCTCGCGCTTGATAGCGTCGCGCAGCGCCTTTTGTTTTTCTAGCTCGGAAGCTTTCGCACGAACCACTTCAGTGTCCACTAGCGAATCGAATGTCGTGGCGATTTGCCGATCTTCGCGCCACGCGGCGAGCAGTTGGCCGGATTTTTCAAGAGCGAAGGCGCGAGCCTGGGCTGCGGACAATTGGGCCGCGATAAAAACCTCATCACCGGCCTCGCGTTGCGACTTGACGGATTCAATTCGAAACCAGGCAAGTGCTTCGTCTATCACAATTGGCGGCGCCCATTCGTGCGGGCCATCGAAAATGCGCAGCCAGTGAGGAAATGCGGCTTTTTCAAGCGCGTCCTGTAACGGAATCAGTTCGCTGTAGTTGAAGTCGGCATCACCAACGGCGGAGAAAACGGGGAACTTCGATTCTGCTGAAGGTGATGAGCCGTGAGAAAACCCAGCGCCGCTTAACAGGACTCCCGCTGCGCATTTGCAGAGCTGAGCGAGCTGCGAGGCCACGCGTGCGCCGCCGGAGAAACCAGCGAAATAAATCCGTTTGAGGTCCACGCTAAAGCGCTGCTGAGTATCGCGGACCATTGCTTCGGCCGCTTCGAATTCGGGCTGCCACGGGCCGTTCCGCGAATTATTTGAAGCGGCTACGATGTAGCCGTGGATTTCCGCGGCGTGCTGAAACTGCGCGAGAGCCAGCGGGCCGCGAGCGAGAGGATCGAAAACGTAAACGATTGGCCAACGCCGTTCGTGCGAATATTTTGTCGGGACGTAGAGCGCGTAGCTTTGCTGCGGGTTTTGGAGAGCTACGACCCGTGGGATCAAATCTCCGGGCGGGAAGGACTGCGAGTCCTCTGTTTGTTGGCAGCCGAAGAGCGCAGCGGCCGATATGGTTGCAACGAAAAACGCTGCCAGGAAAACGCGGAACATATTGGAAGTATAAATGCGCGGGATGGGAACTGGTTGGCGTTGCACCTAGGGAATTGCGCGGCGGAGCGGGTACAATCTTTTCTTTCTTAGAACAGTTGTTGAGCGAGTGAAAGGGTGTGGAATGAAGCGATGGCTGGTGGTTTTCGCGGCAGGCTTGGCTGCGCTGATGGGAAGTTCGGCGGCGGCGCAGACGTCAGCGCCGGCGGTTCACGTTGTGAAAGGGCCGGACGAGCGATTTAAAGCGGATATTTTGCTGGTGGTGGCGCACCCGGATGACGAGGGTGGCGTGACTCCGTATCTGGCACGTGCGATTTACGATGAGCACAAGCGCGTGGCGGTGGTTTATACGACGCGCGGCGGCAGCGGCGGGAATGACTACACGCGGGAGCATGGTCCGGCGCTGGCGGATATTCGTGAACAGGAAGCGCGCCAGGCTTGCGCGCAGCTGGGAATCACGAACGTGTGGTTCTTGGACGGCAAGGACACGGCTTCGCAGAACGCGCTGAATTCGCTCGCGAATTGGGGCCACGGCGCGAATCTGGAAGCGCTGGTTCGAATTGTGCGGCTGACGCGACCAGAAGTGATCATTTCATGGCTGCCGGGCATTTTTATCGGGGAGAACCACGGCGACCATCAGGCTTCTGGCGTTTTGGCTACGGAAGCGTTTGATTTGGCGAACGACCCGACTGCTTTTCCGGCTCAGGTTGCCGGCGCTTCGAAGCGGCTGGAAATTTATCTGGAAAATTTGACCCCGTGGCAGCCGAAAAAACTTTATTTTTTCAGTGATGCCGACGATCAGAAGCAGTTTGTGGGAACCGGGCCGGCGTATTCAATTCGGGAAATTTCGCCTTCGCAGAAAAAGCCTTACTGGCGGCTGGCAATGGATGCGGCTATGCCGCACCTGACGCAGTTCCCGGAAGACATTCAGCATTTTTCTAAAATGGGTGACGAAGAGCTCAACAAAATGATGAGCGACCCGAATGCCGGCTGGTGGCCGGAGCCGATGACGCTGATTTTTGGGAAGGCGACTGTACCAACCGAGCGCACCGCTGATGTGTTTGCGCAGGCGCGTACTCAGGAGAATGAGACAGCCGGAGAAGCCAGCTCCAAAGGTACATCGATCCCTTACGCGGAATTGGGGGGACCATGGTCGTATTACCAGGAATTCCGGTGGCGGCACGGGCAATTGCCCGAAGCGAAGGTGCCTGAGATCGCAGTGAAGGCGGGATCGACGTTGAGTGTCCCGCTGGTCGTTAGTCATTCTCCGAATCAGGAAGTAGAAGTGACCGTGACTGCGCCGAATGGATGGCACCTCGCGAATGGCGCGGGACGTTTGCGGTTGCCAGCAGAGAATAAAACAGCACTGAACGTGGAAATCGTCACTCCGGGGACTGGCAAAGAGGAATTGAAAGGCTTGCAGCCAGTTGAAATTGTTGTCGGAGTGGGTGCTGTGGGAGCTTCGCCAAGTAAAGTACGGTTGCGAGTGTTGCTGAAGGCCAGCGCGTTGCCTCAATAACAAGCTGACAACCGAAGAGAGATTCCTCGCTTCGCTCGGAATGACGGCCTTTGCAAGCCCGGGTAACGTGTTGCGCCCCTACAACGGAAATACGAACAGCCTAGTGCGATTATTTTTTCGCACGGGCGGATTCCATTTGTTCCCAGAACGATTCGGGGAGCATGAGCAGGTCGTTGAATTCGCCGGCGCCTTGCAGCCACTGGCCGCCGTCAATCACTACACATTCGCCGTTGATGTATTGCGACATGTCGCTGATAAGGAATGCGGCGAGGTTGGTAAGTTCTTCGTGACGGCCGAAGCGCTTCATGGGATTTGAGTTGCGCGAGTGTTCTTCGAACTGCTTTGAAGGAATGAGACGCGACCAGGCGCCTTCGGTGGGAAATGGGCCGGGCGCAATGGCGTTGAGGCGGATGTTGTATTTGGCCCATTCGACGGCGAGGGACGTAGTCATCGCCAGCACGCCTGCTTTCGCGCACGACGACGGAACGACGAAACCCGAGCCGCAATTTGCGGCAGCGTAAGTGGTGGTGATGCTCAGGACATTGCCGGGCCTTTTTTGTGCTATCCATTTTCTGGCGAACGCTTGCGTGCAGTGAAATGAGCCGTTGAGAACGATACTGACGACCGTGTCGAACGCATTGGCTGAAAGTTTTTCTGTGCGCGCCATGAAATTTCCGGCGGCGTTGTTGATGACGGTGTCGATGCGGCCGAATTCGGCGTCCGCTTTGTCGGCGGCGGCTTCGACTGCGGCGAAGTCGCGCACGTCGCAAGTGCTGTAGGCGGCAGTTCCTCCGGCACTGCGAATCGCTTCGCAGGTTTCTTTGAGAGGATCCTCGCGGCGGCCGATGATGAACATTTTTGCGCCGAGGGTGGCGAAATGCAGCGCCATGGAGCGGCCCAGGCCGCTGCCACCGCCACTCAGAAAAATCCCCCGGTCTTTTAGAAGATCATTTTTGAACATGAGTTGCCGCCTTGCGCCCCGCAATGCCTGACGAGCGCCGCCATGCATTATAGGGCAGCAGTAGCACCAGCAATCCTGCTTGTGTGCTTTGATCTTGATGTGGGCATCACCGCGCCCTTCGCGACTCAGGGTGAACAGGAGTGGCTTTGCTACTAAAGAATTAAAACAGGCCCGGGAGGAAGCGCGGTTTGGAGGACATGGCGGCGGCGTAGTCGGGATTGGCGAAGAGCACGCGCTCCTCGGTGGAGAGGCGCAATGCCAGGACGAGTACATGGGCGATCGCGCCGGCTAACGCGGTGATCCATGCAGTGTGAATGAGCGGCAGTGCGATCATTTCCACAAAGACAGCGGCGTAATTGGGATGGCGAACGTAGCGAAACGGTCCAGTGGTGATGACGCCGAGCTTCGTGGAATCCATTACCTGCACATTCCAATGTTCGCCAAGCGTGCGAATCACCCACCAGCGCACAAAATTCGCAAATACAAAAAGTGCGATCATGGGGAATCCGAGCGCCGCGATAAAGGGCCGATGCAGGAACACAACCTCCACGGCCGCGCCGACCAACACCAGGGTGTGAAACAGGGCCATCCAGCGGAAGTTGGGATCTTTTACCTTGCTGGCACCCCGCGCAGTCATATCCTGCTGATGCTTCTTGGAGATGCGCAGCTCAAAAATACGCATCGCGGCAACCGCGACGAGCAACGCCAAAAACAGGATGACGCCGAGATCCATTTTCAGTTCCACTGCAAAAGCAGAAATTCCGCACTGAAGCCTGGTCCGAAGGCCGCAGCCATCGCGATATCGCCTTTTTTAAGCGGCCGCTTTTCCATCCACTCCTGCAAAATAAAAAGAACGGTCGCACTGGAAAGATTCCCCACATTGCCGAGAACGTCCCAGGACGGCTGAGTGTCACATTTGCTGAGGCCCAGCGCTTTTTCCACGTTGCCCAGCAGGCGCGAGCCGCCGGGATGCAGAATCCAGCCGCGAATCTGGTCACGAGTCACGCCATGCCGCGAAAGAAAACCATCCACCAGGCCTTCGATTCTTTCCCCAATCATTTCCGGTACATCTTTGGAAAGCAAAATGTGAAAGCCGGAGTCTTTCAGATCGAAACCCATGGCGCCAAGCGAATCCGGGAAGGTGTAGGTTTCAGAAACGAGAATGCGAGGTCCCGACGCGCTTTTCTTTCCGCTGACGATTACCGCCGCCGCGCCGTCGCCAAACAAAATCGATGAGATCAGATTGGCCTGGGAAATATCCTTGCGTTGGAAAGTGAGCGAAGGCAATTCGACAGCGATAATCAGGACGTTGCCATCGGCGCGCGACTGCAAATAATCCGAAGCGCGACCGAGGGCCATGGCGCCAGCCGCGCAACCAAGTTCCGTAAAAGGCATGCGGCGCACGTCAGAGCGGAATCCCATCAAATTAATAAGGTGGGCATCAAGCGAAGGAATCATGAACCCGGTGCAGGATACCGTGATGATCATGTCGATATCCTGTGGAGTCATTCCGGCACGCTGCAGGCATTCTTCGGCAGCTCGGCGCCCCAGTTCGATCGCGTGCTGCATGTACTCCTGATTGGTTTTTTCCAGCGATCGAGATTGAATCGTATAGTCGAGCGGAAAAATCATCTGGCGGCTGTGCACTTGCGCATTGTCCACGATGGACATCATGGCTTCGAGACGTCGCTCGGGAATGTCAAACACCCGGCCCAGATACAGCTTCACGTCCTCTCGCGAAATAGTGTGCTCCGGCACCGCCGTCGCAGTCGCCACAATAGCGCAAGGAGATTCGTAGCCGTTCCTAACCCGCGTCGCTTCCGTTTCCGTCTTCGTCTTCGTTTCTATTGAAGTAGTCATCGTGGCCAGAGCAGTTTACTCCCGTCTGAAATGCTGTAAAGTTCAAACACAGTCGCACGTAACTTGTTGCGCACATGAATGCGCCTCACTGTATCCCATTTTGGCGGAATTGCCCGGGACTTTTAAATACTCGCGACCGGAACCGTGAGCCCTGCCTTTAATAGTAATGTATGGAGCGCGAATCAGCCAAGTGGGCTAACTGGCGGCTTCCTGGCTGGCGCGAATCTCCTGCCAGCGGCGCGGGCGCTTGTTATACTGCAAAACCTTTTTGCGCAGGCGGATGGATTTGGGCGTAATTTCCACGTATTCGTCGTCAGCGATGAATTCGATGGCTTGCTCCAGGCTGAGTTCGCGATGCGGAATCAGGCGGATGGCTTCATCCGCGCTGGAGGAGCGCATGTTGGTGAGTTTTTTCTCGCGCGTGACGTTTACTTCCATGTCCTGCTCGCGGGAATTTTCTCCGACGATCATACCTTCGTAGACGTCGATGGTTGGTCCCACGAAAAGTTCGCCGCGCTCTTGAATGTTCCAGAGCGCATACGCGGTAGAAACTCCGGCGCGATCCGCAACCAGCGCGCCCGTCGGACGCAGCGCCATTTCGCCGCCGTATTCGATCCAGTCATCGAAAATCGAGTGAATCAGCGCGGTGCCGCGCGTGTCGGTCAGCAACTGGCTGCGCAGACCGATTAGCCCGCGCGACGGGATGCGAAAATCCATGCGCACACGGCCGGAGCCGTGATTGCTCATCTTGACCATTTCGCCGCGGCGGCTGCCCAGCGTTTCCATGATGATGCCGATAAAATTGTCGGCGACGTCGATGACCAGGCGCTCCTGCGGTTCAAGTTTTCTGCCGTTTTCGGTGCGCACAACGATTTCCGGTTTGCCTACCATCAATTCGAAACCTTCGCGGCGCATGGTTTCGATCAGGATGGCGAGTTGCAATTCGCCGCGGCCGAGCACACGAAAAGACTCTGGTGTGTCAGTATCCTCAACACGGATGGACACGTTGGTTAGGAGTTCCTTGGCCAGGCGATCGCGCAAGTCGCGCGACGTCAGGTAATTGCCTTCGCGTCCGGACAGCGGACTCGAATTCACAGTGAAGACCATGGCCAGCGTCGGCTCGTCAATGATCAGCGGCTCAAGCGGCGACGGATTCGCAAGATCAGTAATGCTTTCGCCGATCTGGATTCCTTCGACGCCTGCCAGCGCGACAATGTCACCTGCTTGCACTTGCTCGGCTTCGTCGCGTTCCAGTCCGCGGAACGTAAAGAGCTTGGTGATCTTTGTGGCCTGAATCTTGCCGTCCAGCTTGCTGATGCCAACTTCCGTTCCGCGCAGCAGCGTGCCATTAAACACACGCGCAATGGCGATGCGGCCCAGAAATTCGCTGTAATCCAGATTCATGACTTGCAGTTGAAGAATCGCCGCAGGATCACCCGCAGGAGCAGGAATGCGCTCAACAATGGCCTCGAAGAGCGGCAGCAAATCCTTCGAATCGTCACCTTGTTTGCGGTGGGCAATGCCATCGCGCGCGTTGGTATAGATCACCGGAAAATCGAGTTGATCTTCGGTGGCGTCCAAGTCGATAAAGAGATCGTAGATTTCGTCCAGGACTTCATTGGGGCGGGCGTCGGTGCGATCAATTTTATTCAGAACGACGACGGGAGGCAGCTTCGCGGCCAGCGCTTTTTGCAAGACGTAGCGCGTTTGCGGCAGCGGGCCTTCGCTGGCGTCTACCAGCAGGACCACGCCATCCACCATGCGCAGCGCGCGCTCCACTTCGCCGCCAAAGTCGCTGTGGCCGGGAGTGTCCACAATGTTGATCTTGGTGTCGTGAAAAAAGAGCGCGGTATTTTTGGCCAAAATGGTGATGCCGCGTTCGCGTTCCAGGTCGTTCGAATCCATGACGCGTTCGACAAGGGCTTCATTGGCGCGAAAAATGCCGCTCTGCCGGAGCATGGCGTCCACCAGCGTGGTTTTGCCGTGGTCCACGTGGGCGATAATGGCGATATTGCGTACTTTGTGACTCATAATTTCTGCTTTCGATGTCGTCTCTTAAGTGTGGCCGCATTGCGGCCAACCGCTGAAGACAAAAATAGCTGCTGGAACAACCAGCAGCCCTTACAAAACTCCCATTAATCAGTGCGATCCAGGCTCGCCTGGGTCAGGAATTCTCAGGTGTGGCGTTACTCACATAGTTTATCAAAGGTAGAGCGTTCCTGCCAGTTAAGCCGCATTTTGTACGGCACAGTTTCTGATACGCCTTATATTTCGACCACCGAATAGGTGGGCGGGCTTCCGCGTAGCACTCACTTCGTTTTCGGTGATAGGTTCTTTATGTTTCGGTCCTTCAAGACTTGGTATTTAACCCAGACGTTGTCTTCTGGGCCGTTTACGATACGGTGGTAACACCATGCCATTGGATATGAGTGACCTGCCCCCGGCCCCCAAATAATGGGGTATGATTTCTCGCCGCCGACATTGTCATCTAGCGGTAGGATCGCTCCTTCGAATTACTTCACCAATGTAGGCACCATAAGCTGACCCAAGCCCTTTTGCACTAATGGAGGAAGGGTCCTTCGCATACTGCTCATGGAAGCGACCCAGGATTTCTTCAACCCCTTAATAGAGTTAACACTGTAATCCAGATCTATTCGTTCTTTTCCGCCAGCGTCCTTCGCGGCCTCAGTTGCCATGAACTGAATAAACTCGTCCGTGCTTCTAAATTTTGCGCGGGAAGCTTCCTTGCGTCGTGTCGCCAAAAATAAGGCTACCCCCCAGCGCAAGCAGGACCAGGACGACGACCGCTGGGTTTTTCACGAACCCTGCAAATTTAAGTCGCCATTGTCCTTCATGAAATCGTACAACGGGCAAAACGCGGAGATGCCCCCAATCACGAAAACTATGTGTCCATTAGGTTCACTTCTGAAAAGCCGGTGTTTACAGACGAATTTCAACGTCTGAACGTATGGCGGTGTCTCATCGGAAACCGGTCCTCCAGGTAGCGCGCGATTGGGGCCTCCGTGCTATTCTTTGCCCGCCTTTTGACGAATAGGCTTCCGCCACCGATTGAGGAGTTTCATGTTCTCCGCTAATAATCACGCGCATCGCACCTTTCATTGCATGCTGTTGGTGGTTCTAATAAGCGTGTTAGCCCCGCTGGTATCCGCCCAGCAGGACAAACGCCCAGACCTTGCCAAAATGTTCGACAAGCGCGAGGTGATGATCCCTGTCCGCGATGGCGTGAAGCTGCACAGCGAAATTTACACTCCGAAAGACGCCAAAGAGCCGCTGCCGATGTTGCTGGACCGCACGCCCTACGGGATTTCCGCTCCCGACAAGGGTATGAGCAATCAGTTGTTTCGCTACTCGGACATGTTTGCCGACGGCTACATTTTTGTGTTTCAGGACATTCGCGGACGCTACGGCTCCGAAGGCAAATTCGAAATGCTGCATACCGCGCCGGATCCTGGAGATCCGAAGGGCGTGGACGAAAGCACCGACACCTACGACACCATCGACTGGCTGGTGAAAAACGTGGCGAACAACAACGGCCGCGTGGGCATGAACGGAATTTCGTATCCCGGATACCTGGTGACGATGGGCATGGTCAATCCGCATCCGGCGCTGAAAGCGGTTTCCGAGCAAGCCTGCATGGGCGATACCTGGCTGGGCGACGATTTTTTTCACAACGGAGCTTTTCGTTTGACCTACGGTTTTGAGTACACCGCGTTACTCGAAAGTTCCAGCGAAAATTTCAGTTTTCCGTTCGACCGCTTCGACATGTTCGAGTGGTATCTGGGAATGGGCGCGCTTTCCAACGCCAACGAAAAATATTTCCACGGAAAAATTCCCACGTGGAACAATTTCGTACAGCACAGCAGCTATGACGATTTCTGGAAGCGCCACGCGGTCGCATACACACTGCACGAGCCCACTGTACCCAACCTGAATGTCGCCGGCTGGTGGGACCAGGAAGATTTCTTCGGCCCGATGATGACTTACGCGCGCCTGGAAAAATCCGACAAGAAAAATTATAACTTCCTGGTGGTTGGCCCGTGGAACCATGGCGGGTGGGCGCATGGTCCGGGCAAATCGCTGGGCGACATTCCCTTTCACAGTGATACCGGCGTCTATTTTCGCCAGAAAATCGAAGCGCGGTGGTTCGCCTACTGGTTGCACGACAAGGGCACGTTGCCGGTGAAGGAAGCGACGACTTTCCAGACCGGCAGCGACACCTGGACTTCTTACGACGCCTGGCCGCCGAAGGAAGCGCAGACCAAGCATCTCTATTTTCAGGCCGACGGAAAACTTTCCTTCGATCCGCCGCAAACGGAAGCCTCCAGCGATCCAAAAAACGCCGCTGATAGCTACCTGAGCGATCCAGCGCATCCCGTCCCCTATCGCCATCGCCCGGTGGATATGACGTATCCGCAGGACCATCCGGGAAGCTGGTATACGTGGCTGGTGCAGGATCAGCGCTTTGTGGATGGCCGTCCGGATGTGCTGACCTGGCAGACCGGTATTCTGCAGGACGACGTTACCGTCGCCGGCAGCGTGGTCGCAAAACTTTTTGCCTCAACCACTGGCAGCGACGCCGACTGGATCGTGAAACTGATCGATGTCTATCCGGAGAAGGTGGACGAGGACTGGAAACTTTCCGGCTTCGAACTGATGATTGCCGACGAAATTTTCCGTGGCCGCTACCGAAACTCATACGAAAAGCCGGAGGCAATCACGCCAAACCAAGTGACTCCGTTTACCGTGGACCTGCATTCGACGAACCACGTTTTCAAAAAGGGCCATCGCATCATGGTGCAGGTGCAGAGCACCTGGTTCCCGCTATACGACCGCAACCCGCAAAAATTCGTGCCGAATATATTCGAGGCGAAGGATGTGGACTATCGAAAGGCCACGCAGACGGTTTATCGTTCGAAGCAGTATCCATCCAATGTGGAAATCGATGTTTTGCCTGCGAAAGCACAGTCCGCCTCAAACTAAAAGCGAGGGGATTCGGTGAATCCCCTCGCTCCGGTCTTGATTACGCTTTGGCGTTCAAATTAAAACTGCAGCCGCAGACCGAGTTGCATCGTCCGGCTGCCGCCATTGAATTGGCGTTGGTTAAGGAAATTGGAGTCGTCCACGTTGACGTAGGATGCGGCAAACGGATTGGGATTGTTGGCTTGATCGAGCGCGCCATTGTTGGTCGGCAGACCAATACTGAAGTTCCGATGGTTGAACGTGTTGTACGCTTCGGCGCGGAACTGCAACGAGAAGCGTTCGCTCAGTTTTGTGTTTTTGTAGATGGACATGTTCCAAACGTTGATACCAGGCGTTGTAACCGTATTCCTGCCGGCGGTGGCAAGCGCGCCGAACTGGGCCTGGACAAAGCGAGCACCGGGATTTTCTGCCACGTAGCCAACCAGATGGGCATCATCTACGGCATCGTGAGTGGCGTTGCAGAAATACGCTCCTGCGACAGGAGCAACCGTCGACGTCGCGCCACCCGGCCCGGAGTTGCAAACCGCATCAACAATCGTGCCGGTGTTGCCAATCCCGTTTGGATTAAAGATTGTCCGATCGCCTGCTTGATCGCCATTGGCGTTCGCGTCGGCATCAGACAGAGGCGTCACGGGTTGTCCCGATTCGGCGAGGTACGACCCGCTCCACTCCCACCCATGGGCTAGCGTCCGCAAGAATGCATGTTCGGTTTGTATATTCGGCAGCTCGTACACCCAGGTGATGGTGAACTTCTGCGGAATGTGCAGCGCAGACAATCCACGATCGGCGCCAAAGTTGTAACCATCCTGGGCACGACGGGGGTTTACGATGCTGCTGAAGAGTTCATTCGTGGCATCGTCGATATTGCGTGAGAACGAGTAGTTCGCGCGGAAGTACAGTCCCTTGGCGAAGCGATGCATGAAATCGACCGTCACGGCGTGATAGATGCCCCTGCCTGCCGGAGGAAAGGTCGTGAGATTTCCGAAGAAGCCGTCCACAGAATAGGGTTGGGGATTGAAATTGTCGAAATCCAAAGCCGTGCTCGCCGGACTCGTGACCGTGGCGGGAACATCGGATGGATTGAGGTACGTTGGCAAGGGTGTGAGTCCGCCTCCCAAAGCCTTGAAGCGCGGATCAAACGCCGACGCCGAGTTGAGACGCATCTGCCCGGGAAGCTCGAGGCTGCGCGTTCCAACGTAGCGGACTTCGATACTGCTGGTGCCGCGAAGAAGCTCGTGTTGTACACCTAGAGTCCAGGTAATGATCTTTGGCGAGACGCGATCAGGTATCAAGCTAGAGGTCTTTGCGCGTGCTTGAATTTGATCTGGCGGGGGAACGTTTATTGCGAGAAGGCCGCCGCCACCCAGGAATCCCTGTCCCGAATCTGTCTTCGACGGATCCCAACTGCCGCACCATGCAGGCGCGCCTGGCAGTTTACAGGTGACCGCGGGTTTCTGTTCGGTCTGGAGTTGCGGTGGCAAGCTGTTGATCGCGAAATTGTTGGGGATCACGTCGTAAGCAAAGCCTGCTCCGCCACGAATCGCCCACTTGCCACGCCCGGTTGGGTCGTACGCAAAGCCGATGCGGGGAGCGAAGTTATTGGTGTCCGCTTTGGGTGCCCGGAAGAACAGGCCTAAGCTGGGATCGTCCGAAATGGAATTCATGGCTTGGCGCTTGTCACCTAGAGGAACGCCGACGTATTCGTAGCGAAGACCGAGGTTCAAGGTAAGCCGAGAAGTCAGCTTCCAGTCATCCTGCACAAACCAATAGATCGCAGGGTAGTTCTCCGGCACGCTACCTGAGCCCGCGCCGCGCAGCGCTTTGTTTGGCGCACCGTTGGGAACGAAGTCGTTCACGAGCTGGCTCAACGAGGTGTAGTCCCACTCGCCACGTGCTCTCGGAAGGCCATCGGTCGGCGCAATGTACTTCTTGCCTTCGACACCAAACTTGAAGGAGTGCGAGCCACGTATGTAGTTGAAAGTGTCTGCTAGCTGATAGACGTTCTGGATGTAGCTCTGAGGAGCGTTTTGTTCCGGCCCCACATTGACGGAGCTAAGATCGTCGACGATTACGTTGGGAAAGTCCGCAAATGCTGTCGGCGCGACGAGTTGGGGACCGATCGTGCGCGAATACGAGGCTCTGGCATTGTTGATGATGTGGCTCGAAATCGTCCACACGTCGGAGAGAATAGCCTTGTGGTTGCCCGAAGCCTTGGTTCCCAGGAACTGCGGCGCCGGCAAGGATGCATTGAAGTCCGGCTCCCGGATACGATCGTAGAGGTAGCGAGTGCTGAACTCGTGTCTTCCCAGTGTCACATCCGAGTTGACGCTGAAATCGTGTTCGTTCACATAAGCGGGCGCAACCGTCGTGAGATTGCCGACAGGAATCGCGTTGCCGTTCACCGTTACCGTTCCGGCATCGTTCTGGGGGGCTACGGGAAACTGCTTCAGGACATCCGCGACTGCGCTGTCGAAGGCCAAGCTCTGCAGCGTCTGGAGGCCGGCGGCGGTCGGCAGCTTGACTTGCGGGCTGGATGCCGCAAGGCCCTCGTTCTGAAACTCGTAGGCGCCAAAAATAAACCATTTATTGTGAATGATGGGTCCGCCCGCGGTAACGCCGGCGCGATTGTAATCGAAGCGGTCCTTGAGTCCGCGCTGTTTCTGTTGGTTGTCAAAGGCGTCGTAATTGCGATTGCGGTTGTAGTCCCAGGCAGTCCCATGCCAGTCATTGGTACCGGACTTCGTTACTGTATTGAAGATCCCGCCCGCGGAGTGACCATACTCGGAGCTGAATTGGTTGGTGAGCAACGTGAATTCGGCGATAGACTCCTGGATGACTGGCTGCGTTGGCCCGTTGGTATCCAGCTTGTTGTCTTCGACTCCGTCGATGTTGAATCCGTTGAAGCGCGGGCGAGTTCCGCCAATCGAACCTCCGGAGCCGAGAACGCCGCCTTGTTGAGTGGTTGTGCCGGGGGCAAAAACTGCGAACTCCTTGACGTCCCCGCCCAGAGTATTCACGGGAAGGTCGGCCACGACTTTACCGCTGAATGTAGCTTGCAATTCCGAAGACTGTGTATTTACCAGTTCCGCGCCAGCTTGCACTTCCACCACTGCGGAAACCGATCCTAGCTCCAGTTCTACTTTTGCTTCAGCCACTTGATTGGATTCCACGACCACGCTCTTATTGATGGCTTTTTTGAATCCGTCCTTCTCCACGCTCACGGTGTATGTACCAACCAGCAGGTTGGGAAAAACATAGGTCCCCGAACTTGAAGCAGTGGTCTGGCTGATTACTCCCGTGGCATTATTGGTCACGGAAACTTTCGCATCTTCCACGCTGGCCTGGCTCTTGTCTGTAACGGTCACGCGAAGTGATCCGTCAAGTCGTTGCGCCCGGGCTGGACTGCCCAGCAATATACAAAGTATTGCTGCCACAAAGATCAGTCTGCGCATTGCTTGTCTCCTTCAGATGTCCGTGCTGCAACGCGCAACCTCGCTCCGTCCGCTTCCGTCGGTAGTCTTGAGGTTCGCTATTGTGCACGAATTGGTTGCCATCCGAAGGGCATCTCAACGGCCAGCAGAGACAATTTGTCCCTCAATTTTGTCTCCAGCTTGCCTCAACTTCTATCTGCAGCCACAGACGAGTGATGTTTGCTGAATTATTCGTTGGCTCGCCGAAACTAACCTATGCGTTAGTGGGAATTTAGATGTTCTGCGTCGATTTCTAGGGTTTTTCCTACTGTTTTTCAAAGACCCTACAGTCTTGCGTAATGTCTGCCGCAAGGCAGGCCCCAGGGTCCATTAAGTTGAAACATTTCTGAGAATTATTTCGTAACACTTTCCAAACGCTTTGCGGTTTTCTGCGTCTATTGTCTCAAGGGCGTGTGTATGACTCCGAATTTAAGCTCAACAATGGATCTCCCCATGGGCTCAGGTCTTCTCCAGGGAACCTCAATCAAGGCCCGCTATGTGCGTTTTGGTCCTTTTTGTATTGATCAACAACGCCAGCAGGTTTCTCGCAATGGCGCGCGGCTCCGCCTGCAAGGTAAGGTCTACCAGGTGCTTATCGTGCTTCTGCAAAAGCAGGGAGAAGTCGTTACGCGCGACGAGTTAAAACAAGCGTTGTGGCCAGCCGATACTCACGTCAATTACGACGCAAATGTAAACACCACGGTCAATAAGCTTCGCCAAGCTCTGGGTGAATCCACCGACAGGCCTTTGTACATTGAAACCATTCCGCGCAAGGGCTACAGCTTCATCAGCACCGCGGAATTTTCGGACGTCCCGTTCGTGGTAGCGCCGCCGGCGGGACCGCAAACCGGAGCACCTGGAAGGTCTGCCAACTCATCCGAAGTAGCGGCGACTGATTCTCCGCGGACCAAGCGCTGGCTAACCGTGATTATTGTTGGCTTGATTCTTGCCGGAATGTTGCTGGGAGCGGGCGTTGCCACCTATTGGATTTCCCATTTCGCGCCACAGCTGCGCCACTCTGCCGCGAAAAATGCGAACTGCGTTCCCTCATCCAACGCCTGTTAAGAATTAGTTTCGTTGAAAAGTCAGGCCTCTGGTGCGGCCAGCGTCCAGCGTAAATCCCCACACGTTTCCGCTACCGTCGCGCTGAAACACAAACTCTAAACCCTCGTCGTCGCCTTCAAATGTCTCTGGTCCCGCCGCACGCAGCGCCAGATGTTGCGGCGAATGCATAAATCCATTTCCTTCCTGAATGTCTTGCAGCATCAGTTTGCCGTCTTTGATGCCGATCGTGTAGGTCGCGAGCAGTTCCTCGCTTCGGAAATGTCCGCTGTAAGCGCGCAATTTTTCAGCTGCCAGAGCGACCGTGGGCTTTTTTTCGCGCTTTTCGAAATCCGCTTCCCTGGCGGGCTTCGGCTCTTTCATTTCCTCAGCCAAAAATATATCCGCAACTTCGTGGGCGCGTTTTTCAGGATTCGCATTCGCCAGGTTGCACAAACACGCTACGGAAAAATGCTGTTCCGGGAAACGCAGCAGTTGTGCCCGGTAACCTCCCCAGGACCCGCCGTGGTCCACAAATCGCAGTCCGCGATATTTCCCCCCGAACAGGCCCTTCGCGTAATCCAGCGTTTTCCCGTTGTTCAATTTTCCCGGCTCCTGAATTTCATCCAGGAAATCTTTTCCGCCGACTTTGCCGGAATAGAAATTCTCGTCCCATTTCAAAAGGTCTTCCACCGAGGTATGCACCGCCCCGTCGCCGGTCTGCTCAAAATACGAAACATCCAGCGTGTAACCAGCACCCGCGTCTTTCGAGTCGTAGGCCAGCGCTCGATTTGGCACCAAAAGGGTGTGCTCATCACGAAAGATGGTCTGTTTCATCTGCAGCGGCTCAAAGATATTTTCTGTCGCAAATTCACGCAGCGTTTTCCCGCTGGCGCGCTTGACGATAACCGACAGCAGAAAGAATCCGGAATTGCTGTATAGCCAATCGCTGCCTGGCTCGAAGTTCAGCGCTTTCTGCCGCGCAAGAATCGCCAGCGCGTCTTGATCCGTGGTAACGCTATCAATATTCATCCCCGCGAGCTCGAACAAGGCCAGATAATCGCGCAGCCCGCTGGTGTGATTCAACAAATGCAGAATCGTAATCTTGTTTCCGTAGTCTGGAATTTCCGGAAGGTATTTGCGGATGTCATCCTGAACCGAGAGCTTTCCCTGTTTCTCCAGCAGCAGGATGCTGGCTGCTGTAAATTGTTTTGACGTCGAACCGATGTCGAATACCGTTCGCGGCGTAATCTCCACGTCGTCTTCGATGTTCGCCCGCCCGTAGCCTTTTTCGTAAATGATTTTTCCGCCGCGCGCCACTGCCAGCGCACAGCCTGGCGAACCCGATTTGGTCAAGTCCGCGAACACTTCATCCGCTGCCTTGGCAAATTTCTCTTGTGCGTTAACCACTCCACCGGCCGCCAATAGCAGCGCGAATCCGATCAGCGCCAAAAACGTTTTGTTGCCCGCCGCCATGTGCTCCGCTCCTGGTTCGAACGCCCGTGAGTCTATTCATTCACCTCTTCCCGCGCAATCCCTTTCCGCGTGGCCCGCTCCTCTGTTAAATTTTGTGGCCATGCTTACCGCCATTACTCGCGCCGTCAGTCCAGCACTCGCTGATTGTGAACTTAGTTTTATCCCGCGCCAGCCAATCGACGTCGCGATCGCGCAGCAGCAACATCACAGTTATGAAAAAATGCTCGCGAAACTCGGCGCACGCGTGATCTCTCTGCCCGCAGAACCGGCTCTCCCCGATTCCATGTTTGTCGAGGATCCCGCTCTGGTACTGGACGAATTGGCAATCATTTTTCCCCTTGCCACGGAAATGCGCCGCCGCGAAGCTGCAACCATCGCAGCTGCTCTTTCACCCTTCCGTAAACTTGCGCGGGTCGAGCTCCCTGGCACCATCGAAGGCGGCGACATTCTCCGTCTCGGCCGAAAGCTTTTTGTCGGTCTCACTGCGCGCAGCAATGCCGAAGGCATTTCTCAACTTGCCGGCATCATCGCTCCGCACGGCTACGAAGTCATCGGCGTTGCAGTGACTGGATGTCTGCACTTGAAATCCGCCGTCACGGCGCTCGACGAACACACACTGCTAGGCAATCGCGCCTGGTTCGAATCATCCTTAATAAAGGATCATGACTGGGTGGACGTCGATCTCGCGGAGCCACATGCAGGGAATGCTCTCGCGATTGGCGGCACCATCTTGTTTCCTGCTTCCTTTGCACACACGCATACACGCATCGAAGCCCGCGGCTTCCAGGTAACGTCCATCGATATTTCCGAACTGCAAAAAGCCGAGTCCGGCCTCACTTGTTCGAGTTTGATCTTCGAAGGCTAACTGAGTCGGCTTACTATTTTTGCTCGGGCTTTTGTTGCGGCTTGTCGTCTGGCTTCTTAATCAGCGGCGTATTCTGCTCGATACTGCCTTTCACTAGCTCCGTTTTTATTTCGCTCTCCTGATTTGCAAGCAGATTCACTTCCGTTTCGAATGTCCGGTATGCCGGCAGTTCCACGCGCACCCGGTGTTTACCGGGACTGATCTTCATGGACTTGAATGCCCCGCCAAAGTCTCCCGCATGTCCGACAAATTTTCCGTCGAGAAAAACGGCCGCGCGCTCTGGCTTGATTTTCAGTTTCAATGTCGCTGTGACTTCCGGCACCGTCGCGCTCGGCGCAAGGTGCAGCGATACGATGACTCGCCGCTTCTCCCCCGGCTCGACCACCACCTTCTGCACGAAATCTACGTATCCGGATTGCCTCACGGTCACCTGGTGCTCGCCGGGCAACAGCATTATTTTTTTGCTTCCGTTCAATTCTTTTAGATACCCGACGTAATTTCCATCAATCCACACCCCGGAATCTCGTTCCACTTTGGTTTTTCCTTCGAATTGAAGTTCCCCCATAACGTCATTTTGCGCGGTCACCGTTTTTGTGCTTCCCAGCGTCAACAGCATCAACACGAAAATGCTGCAAGCAGCGCGCGCGCGCGAAATCTGTTTTTCGGCTGGCCAAGTTCCACGCTCGAGATTTTCGGGCTTGAAAATCATCAGTGCGGTCCTCGTTTCCCCACTAACAGTAATTGCATCCGCATAACCAAACTCAACGTTTGGCTGCGATTTTATCTCGAATATTTTCTGTGGCTTAGCGGGTTACAGTTTTCGCTGTACCAGTTGAATGTGGTGTTTTTACGCGGTCCCAGCGGCCCGTTTCGCCTCCGAAATTGCGCAGCATTTACTCTTTCGCGAAATCTCAGACCCATCTTCGATTTACCCTTTGCGCGAACTACACTCCGTGCTATTCTCTCGGTCGTGAGTTTGTCTCTCGCCATCTCGATTCGCGCCAGCATCATGTCGATGTCGTCCATTTCCACGACGACGTCCACCACCATTATTAAGACTAAGACTACGGGCGCTTCCGGCGAGGTCAGAAACAGCTAGCAAGACAAGCAAAGTTTCGAACCCACCGCCTGAAGCGAACCTGGCGGTGGGTTTTTCTTTTACCCCCCTCCCAGGTTTCAGGGTTTGTATCCTGATCTGAATAAGATGCTCCAACCGGTGGCAAAAAATCAATAGGAGCCGTTGCCATGAGCCCGGAGCAGCACGAAGAATTGATTGCACAGCCTAGCCGACCAGCTGCGTATGCACCTGAATTCGCGTATCCCGCACGCGCATCCACTGGCCGAGTTCTTACATTCAAGTTTGGCGGAACTTCTTTACTGGGCGCGGAACGCATGCTGCGCGCCGCAAGTCTGGTCCGCGAAGCGCAGGTTCATGCGAGCATCGTCGTTGTCGTTTCCGCGATGAAGGGCGTCACCGATCGCCTGCTTGCCGTGGCTCGCCGCCTGGAAGCTGGCTGCCGCACCGACGCGCGGCGCGATGCCGAGCACGTCTTTCGCATCCATTTGGAAGTGCTGCGCGATCTGCAACTGGCTCCACAAGAGCAACATCATGTGTCACACGATCTACAGCTTCTCGGTAAGGACCTGCTTCACGATGCTTCCCCCGAATTGCAGCCGTCCCCCGCTGGACGAGCTGCGCTACAGGATCGCCTGGCTTCTTACGGCGAGCGCCTCAGTGCTCGTCTGTTTGCTGCCGCGCTGGAAAAATCCGCTGTCCCCGCTGTTCCGGTAAGCTCTTCTGATTTTGTCGTTACTTGCGACACTTTCCGCGACGCGCGCCCGCACATCGACGAATCGCGCCGTCGTGGCCGCGAAATTCTTTTGCCTCTCTTCGAAGATGGCATTGTTCCCGTGGTCACCGGATTTATCGGTGCCACGCGCGATGGCCGCGTCACTACACTCGGCCGGAACAGTTCGGATTTTTCCGGAGCGCTCATCGCTCACGTCGTGGACGCTGACGAACTCGTGATCTGGACCGACGTGGACGGCATCTACACCGCCAATCCGCACGAGTCCGCCGAAGCGAAATTGCTCCACGAACTTTCCTACGACCAGGCGCACGCTCTTGCCGCCGCCGGCGCAAAAGTTCTGCACGCCAGAGTTCTTCCACTGGCCGCGGAAACGGAAATAGTTGTTTGGGTTCGCAACACCTTCAATCCGCGCGTTCGCGGAACCCGCATCGGCCCGGCAATCCAAAACGATCCTTCACCCGCCGCGCTGGGAGGCCGCCATAATCCAATCTCAAGAGGTGAAGCGTGAGTCCCGCGGCAAACTTTGAGAATTCCATGCTTCGGCGAAAGCTTCGCGCTGGCATTCTCGGCGCCACCGGCACGGTCGGACAGCGCCTAGTACATTTACTCGCCGATCATCCGTGGTTCGAGCTCACGGAAGTTGCCGCGTCCGAACGTTCCTTCGGCAAGAAATATTGCGAAGCGGTGAATTGGCATCTCGACACGCCCATTCCCTCAGCCGCAGCGAATTTTATGGTAAAAAATCTGGAACCCTCGCTCGATTGTGATTTTGTTTTTTCCGCGCTCGATTCTTCGGTTGCCGGCCCGGCCGAGGAAGACTTCGCCCGCGCCGGCTATCCGGTAGTCAGCAATTCCAAGAATCATCGACTGTCGCCCGACGTCCCGCTGTTGATACCGGAAGTGAATGCCGCGCATCTTGACGCCATTCCCGTGCAACAGAAAAATCGCGGCTACGGCTCCGGCTTCATCGTCACCAATCCCAATTGCTCTACCGCCGGACTAGTCCTGGTTCTGAAACCACTCGCGGACGCTTTCGGCCTCGAGAAAATGTTTGTCGTCACTATGCAGGCCGTATCCGGCGCGGGTTATCCTGGAGTTCCTTCGCTTGATATTCTCGGCAACGTGGTTCCTTTTATCAGCGGCGAAGAAGAAAAGATGGAAGAGGAACCGCAAAAACTTCTCGGCCGCTGGGACGGTTCGCGCTTCATCGAAGCTGGCCTCGGCATCAGCGCGCACTGCAACCGCGTTCCGGTAGAAAACGGCCACCTGCAATGTGTTTCTGTCAGCCTGAAAAAAATTGCCACCCTGCGCGAAGTTCGCGAAGCGCTGCGCAGTTTCACCGTCAGCGATGAACTGGCCGCTCTTCCCACCGCTGTAAAAAATCCCGTAATCGTTCTCGATGAAGAAAATCGTCCACAGCCACGTCGCGACGTCAACGCCGGAAACGGCATGGCCGCCGTAGTAGGCCGCGTGCGCGAATGTCCGCTGCTCGACGTAAAGCTAACGTTGCTCTCACACAATTTGCTCCGCGGAGCCGCCGGTGCCGCCCTTCTCAACGCCGAGCTTCTGGCCTCCCGCGGCCTTCTCGCCCGCTCGCGCGTACCCACGCAAGATCCCGCTCCAGCGGTACCCATGTCACAAGGCGCGGAGTAGCATTGAATCAAGCTAAGTCGCGTGCAAGCAACATTTACAGATCTGTATCAAAACAAATGACTCTTTAGAATGAACGGTTACAGAAAAACGTGGGGAAGGGGTGGTCAACCAAGAACCGCTCTCATAAGACGCACAGTAAGCTGTCCGCCGGGATAGAACCGCCTAACCGCTAGGTTAGTCGTTTGAAGTGCTCGATGACGTTAACTCACGATCTTGAAATCAACCTCTTTCCCCCCGCAGAAAGTCTCAAGCATCTCTTTCATCCGCTTCATCGGACTGTCGAGCGCTGACGCTCCGCCGAAAGAAATAATTATCGCCAGTACTCGCGTCGTCGCGTCAGTCACCATCGTGCGTTCGGAATCGCTCGTCGCACTCCCATGCGGACCCTTGGCATCAGCAAATAACGGCAACTCTTCCAGGTTCAAGTCGTACTTGCCGATTCCTTTATAGGTTTCGCCGGCGCGCCCCGCGCGAAATTCGATTGCGCCTTCGACGTGCGCCAAGTCATAAAGTCCTATTGGCAGCCGGCTCTCCACCGAAACCAGATTGATCACGTCCACCACATTGTGGATGCGCGGCATGCCTTTGCCTGCGATTAAACGACGAAGCAGAGCCTCCGCCGAACCGCGATATCGCGCGGGATCTTTGCCCAAAGCTTTGTATCCCGCTCGCGTGGCCAATATCGACGAAGATTCCAGCACCGCACGGGGCTCAGGAAGTTTTGCAATTTTTTCTTCACACGAACGCAGCGCCTCATCCAGCCCCGGCGGAGTTGCGCCCGTCGCAACCACTGCTTCCACACAGCCCAGCGCCGCTTTGGCGCACTTGGCTTTCAATTCCGCGCTAATTCCGATTTCAATCATCCACGCGGCTCATTTTCCATTCTTTGTCTGCATAGCAATTACTTCAGACTCTTGATGTACGCGATCAGTCCATCGATTTCCGCTGGCTTCAGGCTCTTTCCGTAAGCGGGCATCTTGTTTTTTCCTTTTTCGATCACCGCTTTCAGCTCGGAGTCGCTTTTGGACGCCGACTTGCTAAGGTCCGCCACGCCCATGCTTTTCCCCGCTGGCGTGTCGCCCCTCCCGCTCGCTCCGTGGCAAACCGCGCATTTCGATTTGTAGAGCGAAGTACTCTGGTCGGCTCTTGCCGGCACGTTCAGCCCGAGAGCCAGCAGTATCGTTCCCAAAATTCCGCTCGCTAAACGGCTAAAACTCATAAGCAATCTCCTTGCTCTCGGCATTTGCAATCTACACAGAACTCAACGACCATCATACGGATTCAGACTCGGGCGACAAAGGAATTGCCTAAGTAAGTACTAGAACTATCAATACTGTGCTGCTTTTCTCTCCCACAACTCAGCGATTCACTTTACCCTTCCCAGTCCACACTTTTGCACATATCTCGTCTCTGGCTCTTGGCCGGCTCCTCTTATTGCCTGATTCGGCGGCACTTATTCTATTGCCTTGGCACTCGCCATTGGCCCAGGCAAACGCCGCGGTTTCAATGCCGTTTACATTGGCAAACGTGGCCAGGATATTGAATGTCTGATCCGGAGAAGTGATCGCGATTGGAGGCGGATCAACCCTGCGAATGACGACCGTGGGGTCTACACCGTCAGCCATCGCAACAGTCGCGGCAAATCCCGCGAGCGTAGGTACACAGAGAATTCGAGATGCTTTCAACACACACCCCCCTTGGGTGATAAACGATTCGATTGACAAGGAGCATATCTTTCAGAACGATACCGGCATTACTCTCACTGGATTGAGCCTGGATCTCTTTCCGGGCAACTTGGCTTTTGTGTTTACGTGCGGCAATAATGCCGGGCTCGACATCTTCGCAAATTGCACCTCGAAGTCTGGATCACATGGAGACTCCCTTCTTTCCTTCTTCGGCGTGGGGAACGGCTTCAGCGGTCTTACTGCCGCAACCTGCACCAAGGGAGGCGACGATGACCAAGGCGATAACGACTCTCAGGGTGACGATGGCCCCAGCTGCGTAGGTGGCGTGTTCTCGCTTGTCTTCCAGGCTCCGTCCTCCGAGGTTCCTAACGGCGACAGGTTCTTGGAACTGGCACAGTTTCTGCTCCCGAGCCGATGACCTCTGTTTTGCTTGTCAGCGGATTGCTCGGTTTGGCTGGTCTTCGCAAGCGCCGCGCTTTCCCCGGGGGCAGATTTTCTGCCCCCTGTTTTTTTTCCCGCGATCTCTGTTAGTAGTTCGACTTGCGGCCGTGCTGCGCAAGACCTTGCCGGGCCTGACTGTCATTCCGAGGAGCGCGGCGACTAGGAATCTCTCTGTCTTCGGTTTGTGAATGCCTGGCAAGCTAATGCGCGTGTCCCGGCGACTTGAGCAGGCCTAGTGGCCCTTCGGCGCGAATTGCTTGATCATTGCCTGATAGTCCGGCGACAAGCGCAGCGGCGCGAACTCCGGCTCGGATTCCACGTCACCCACTGAGAATCCTTTTTGCAATGCGGTCCGCAAAGTCGCGATCGCCGGCTTCGGTTCGTTCGCAATCGTATCCACCACCGCGGAGATATAGAGGGACTAAACGTCAGAGGGATCGATGCTGCGCGCGCGCTTGATGAATTCTTTGGCCTGGGTGGTGTCGCCTTTTTTCCCATAGTACAGCGCCAAATGGCCCATGATCGTCGCATCGCGCGGATTCACCTGAAGCTGTTTATACGCCAGCGAAATCGCCTTATCGTAGGTGGCGTTCGCTTTGTCTTTCTGCCCAGCCCAGCGGTAAGCATCCGCCAGATTTCCGGTATAAGTTTCGTCGCCCGGATTCATCTGCACGGCCTTTTCAAAGGTCTGCACCGCTTCTGGATATCTTTTCAAATAGAAAAATGCCGTCGCCAAATTCGAGTAAGTGGCTGCGTACGGTTGAATCTGCAATGCTTTCTGATACGCCGTGATGCTCTCTTCGTACTTCCCCATCCGGGAATAAACCGAGCCGACATTGTCGTAGCCGGCGGCATTGTCCGGCTCGAGCAGTGTGACCGCCTGGTATTGTTTCAGTGCTTTCTCGTAATCGCCGGACATGAAATAAGCGGTGCCCAACGCGGTCAAGTTCACCCAGTAATAAGGATTCAGGTCTGCGGCTTTTTTCAAAGTTTGAATAGCCGAATCGTATTGACCTACGTCGGCGTAAGCCAGCCCAAGCCTCCGGTACGCTTCATCCGAATTCGGCGAAAGCTCCAGCGCCTTTTTCAATTCCGTAATCGCTTCCGTGGTTTGCCCGGTTGCGCTATACGCGCTTCCCAGCGACAGATACCTCTGGCAGTCTAGGGTTCAGGCGTTCCGCCTGTTTGGCCACGGCAATTCCGCGTTCTGACCAGAAGCGATCTTTTTTCTCGCGGTACATCAGCATGCTGGCGTCAGAGAGTCCCGTGTACGCAAGCGCAAATCCGCTGTCCATCTTGATGGCTTGTTCGAACAAATCGATCGCCGCTTGAATATTTTTTGGATCCTGCTGCCCGCGCAGTGACTGCCGGCCGCGCAGGTAAATATCATACGCCGCCACGTTTTCAGTCGGGTGGGCGCCCGCAACGCTCATCTCCCTCGGCGTGGTTTTCACTTTCAGCGCGTTCACCAGGCTTGCGTAAATCTGATCCTCCAGAGTCATCAAACGCCGCTCATCCCGCTGAACTCCTGGCTCCAATCCAGCTGATTCGTTTCCATATTTTCCAGCTTCACCACGATGCGCAGTTGTTTGCCGGATCCCTGCACCATTCCGTGCACGATCATGTTGACGCCCAGGTCTTTCGCAATTTGCGGCAGCGGCGTTTTCTGATCGTTGGTTTTTTGCGCGGCGTTGGTGGACGCGATGCGCACATCATTTAGTTGAAATAACTTTGCCGTGAGCGCTTCGCCGAGGCCGTCCGCCACGTAATTCAGCGAATCCTCTCCACCCAGTACGCGGAATGGCAGGATGGCCACGTACTTGCCAGTCGAAAGCGGCGGCAATCCGCGCCGCCCTACGCCGCCAGTGGTCGCGCCGCCACGGAAAACCCAGTGCCGCGTCGTGGGAATCGCAAAAAACAAAATCACCAATACCACAAACACGCCGATCCCCGTTCCCGTCCACTTCGCCGCCTTCTCGGTAATCGGCAATACCACCGAGTGCGAATGCGAAGAAGTACTGCGATGCGCGTCAATGTCGGTCAGAATTTCCTGGGCGGTCTGATAACGGTTCGCGACGTCCTTTTCCAGGCAGCGCAAAATCACACTGCATACCCAGTCGGGAAGATCTGGATTGACCAGTTTCGGATCCTTCGGCTTCTCCTTCACCCGGCGGTACATCACCTGCCAGGTGGATTCACCGGCGAAGGGCATTTCGCCTGTCGCCATTTCATAAATCACGAGGCCCAGCGAATAAAGATCGCTCCGCGTATCCACCGTGCCGCCCTCCACCTGCTCCGGCGACATATATTTCGGCGTACCCACAAACGCGCCACTGCGCGTCATGCCCATTTTTGCGGTTTCAAATGAAGTCGCCAGGCCAAAGTCCGACACGTACACGTGATCGTCTTTGCCGACCAGCACGTTATGCGGCTTGAAGTCGCGATGCACCACTCCTTCTGCGTGCGCTGCGCTTAATGCGTCGCATAACTGCCGCGCGAATTTCAGGCAGCGTTCGAGAGGCAGTGGATGCTCCGTTTTAAGAACCTGGTTCAGGTCCTTGCCTTCGACGACGCCATGGTGATGAACTTCACGCCGTCGGCTTCGCTTAAATCGTGAATGCGCAGAATATTTCTGTGGGAAATGCGGCTGGCGAGCAACAGTTCACTCTTGAAGCGCTGGATAACTTGCGGATCGGTAGTCAGCTCCGAGAGCAAAACCTTAATCGCGATTTCGCGGCCCAGTTCGCGATCGGTCGCTTTATAGACGCGGCCCATGCCGCCTTCACCAAGCAGCGCGTCAATCAGGAATCGCGGACCGAGTTCGTCGCCCGGTTCCAATACTCGCGAACGCGCGCCTGAGCCGCTGGAGCTTTTGCTCTGCGAAGGCGAATGCCCGCTGGGTGTTCGCACCATGGAGGCAGTATTGTTTTGGGATTCGGCGCGCGCAGGCTGCGTTGCTCCCTTGGTTGAGTCGGAGGGACCATCCATCGTTCGGTCGTCGAAGGACGGCTGCAGCAGTACGCGGCAATCAGTGCAGCGCACAGCGGATTCCGGATTTTCACGGCCGCACGAAGGGCATTTCATGGTTGAGGGCTTGTCGGTCCGACGCCGGAAGTCGAACTATCCTGCACGTGTCACACGCCTACAAGCGAATTCTCGGCTCCAGTGTTAAACTATCTGGACTGTAGGCTCGTAGCTCAGTTGGTTAGAGCGCTACCTTGACACGGTAGAGGTCTGGGGTTCGAGTCCCCACGAGCCTACCATTTGATTGCGATGGATTTAACCACGTTTTCGCCACCCTGTTTTTAGCCGCTCAGTACCGCTCTCCGTACCGCTGAAACGTTTTAATTTGTGTTTCAACGCATTTCTCGAATTGTTGAGTTAAATTAAAGGCGCAGGCCGCAGCTTCCAGAACAGACACTGAGGCTCATTGCTGCGACGAGGAGCCAGCAAGCGGAGATCCTACAGTTGATTCAGGTTGTTCCCGCACCATGGACAGAACTTGATTTCCACCCCAGCATCAGAAAAGTCCAATGGTTTTTTGTTTTTGGATCGAAATTCTAAGTAGCAGGAAAACGGTCTTCTACCTCGCGACGCCAGCATCGTTCGGGAGCCGTCTTTTTTATCCGGGTGAGAAGCATGCGATTCAAACTCGGGGCGACACCAACTCAGGTCCATGCCGGTAATCGTAACCCCAAATCCTCGGCAGGGCTAACGGTCGCCCTGTCTGGACTCCTTTGAATAAGTGTGGATACGGTGGCATTCGCCCCGGAGGGACAGAGGGTGCGGTCGGGTGACCAATCGGGAGATTTGCAGGGCTTGTCCAATGTTCAAGGTGCGGATTCGGAGAGTGTAGACGAGTTGCTCGAGGAAGGGAACGCGTTCGAGGCCGACGTGGTGAAGGGCGTGGAAGACGCCGGGGACCTGACGAGGGGGGAAGTTCGCACGCATGAGGTGTCGCAGGATGATGTTCCCGGCGAGTATCTGGCTAAAAAGTGAGTGAGCGGATCATGCGGGTGCGGAACGGTCGGATTCCCGTCCATTTACCCAGCCCGCTTTCGCAACGGGATTCCGCTTGTCCGCGATCGGCGTTAACCCGGCGTTGAGAGCTGGCAAATTGCCAAACGCAGTGTCCTTGTTACATTCGATCCCTCAATTCGACCCAGAATAGCACCGCGCGCCGACCATCGACCCTGAACCATCAGCCGTTACGCGTGAGCGCCATTGGTAGATGGCAACGTCATGTGGCCGTGAAACCAAAAAAAAATCCCTCCTGCGCGCCAACTGGTTGCACCGCACCGCTGTTTGTGCAAGACCTCGGCGCAGGAAAAGCGACGCTCAGCACCCACATTGAATCGTGCACCAGTACAATCTGCTGGAACCTCAGCGTCAAAGTCCTCTGACCTGACGGCGCCCCCCCTCGCACGCGTGCTATATTTGCTCGGTTCGAATCATCACTCGCATCGTTCAAGGCAAGACAAATGTTTAAAGCATTATGAATGAGAAGAAGCCGCCAGTTGCTCAGTACGTCGTTCTTGGGCTGCTGTTTTTCGCAGCATGCGCTTATCAAGTTCGTGCCACCATTGCGTCGTTTCCTGGATTCCTGGATCGCGGCGCTGCGGCATGGCCGTTCGTACCTGGCTACGTTCGCGGGGAACCGAAAGCGGTGTTTATCCGCCCAGAGGGCCGCCAGGCCGGTGTCCACGACGGAGACGTACTCACGGCGGTAAACGGCCGGGCCTTCACCGGACTCGCTGTATTCGGTGAAGCTATGGCCGCGGCGAAGCCTGGTGATGCTCTGCGAATCATGTCCCAGACACCGGGTTCACAGGATTCGAAAACTGCAACGATTTTCCTCCGTCCTGCTTCAGACGTTAAAGGACTGGCACTCGGCGCCGTCCTCACGCTTAAGGTCGTTTTGCCGTTTTTCAGCATATTGCTGGGATTCTGGGTGGCCTTTGTTCGGCCGCGAGATATGTCCGTCTGGCTGCTGATCGGTGTTTTGCTGGGCCTCGGTAACCTTTTCACCGCTTACTCTGAAAGCTGGGGACCCGGCATCCGCGATTTGGCCGAATTGTATCGTTTCTCCTGCAATCAGGCTTGGCCGCTGTGCATGCTGTTTTTCGGGTTGTATTTCCCGCAACCGTTTCCACCAGATAGGGCTCAGACGTTGGTCCGGTTGGCGAAATATGTTCTGGCCCCGTCCTGATCATCGATGGGCTTGTCTCCATTGTTATCCGCATCGGTGAAGTTGAGAACTACGCCAAGGTTGCCGCGTTGGCGGCTTTCTGGCGCCACCTCGGATCCCTGCCGTTCTGGCTGGGTGTTATTGCGATCGGCAGCTTCTTTGCCAGCATCGCTTTCAAGTCCAGCACTGCTGTTTCGCCGGATTCGAAACGGCGACTGCGCCTTCTGTATGCCGGCACAATCATATCGATGACCCCGACTTTTATTTTGATCGCAATTGCGCAGATCAAAGGCGGCGAACTCGAACAGATCTTTCCAGAATGGCTGGTGCTGACCTCGCTCACCCTACTCCTCCTTTTCCCCATAACCCTGGCCTACGTCATTGTTGTGCAGCGCGCTTTGGACGTACGCGTCGTTGTTCGCCAAGGATTGCGCTATGCATTGGCCAGTAGCGGAATTCGCATCTTGCAAGTGATTCTGACAGTCGCCGTCTTATTCATTGCCACTACGCTGACGATGTCGCACGGCAGCCGGACACAGAAGATGTCCATGATCGCCGCCGGCGTCTTTCTCGTTCTTATGGTGCGACGTGCTGCCGATCATCTGCGCAAATGGATTGACCGTCGCTTCTTTCGCGACGCCTACGATGCGGAGCAGATTCTAGCGAGCCTCAGCGATGAAGTACGCTCGATGGTGGAGACCCGGCCCATGCTGGAGCGCGTCGCTACCAGGATCGCCGAATCTCTGCATGTTCCTCGTATCGCAGTCCTGCTCCGGGAAGGCGCCTTCTACCGGCCCGCCTATGCCATCGGCTATGCCGGTGTGCCGCAAATGGAGTTGTCTGATAGGTCCGAGGTCATCGAACATCTCCGCAAGGATCCCGAACCCTCTCTCGCGTATTTCGACGACGAAGATTCGTGGGTGAATTCCTCGCTGCCCCATGCGGAAAGACTCAACCTCGCCGCGCTCGAACCACGGTTGCTTCTCTCTCTCTCTGTAAAAGACAAACTGCTGGGAGTGGTGAGTCTCGGAGAAAAGCGTTCTGAGGAGCCCTATTCTGGGACCGATCTGCGGCTCCTGAAATCCGTTGCCACGCAAACGGGACTCGCTCTTGCGAATGCGCAACTCACCACCGCGGTCGCCGAGGAAGTTGGACGCCGCGAAAAAATGAATCGCGAACTGGAAATCGCACGCGAGGTGCAGGAGCGCCTTTTCCCGCAAAGATTGCCGTATGTACCGGGATTGGATTATTGCGGGCACTGCCGCACAGCACTGGGTGTAGGCGGCGATTATTACGACTTTCTGGCGCTGCCGGACGGCATGCTCGGCATCGCTCTTGGGGATGTGTCCGGGAAAGGCATCGCTGCGGCTCTGATGATGGCCAGTCTGCAAGCGTCGTTGCGCGCAGAAGCTGCCCGCGCTGGCAACGACATTGGCGGGATGATCGGCAGACTCAATCAGATGCTTTACGACTCCTCAGCGGAGGATCGTTACGCCACACTTTTTTACGCCCAATACGATCCTGCCTCTCGCCGATTCACGTATGTCAACGCCGGCCACAATCCGCCGATGGTTTTCCGCTATAACGCCGAGAATGGCCTCGATAGTTCTGACGGACACGCTGGCCTTCTGGAGCGACTCGATAAGAAGGGTGGGCCAGTAGTGGGCCTCCTAATGGAATGCCAATACGAACAAGCCGAGATAACGCTCGTGCCCGGTGACGTGGTCGTGCTGTACACCGACGGAATCAGTGAAGCCATGAACCCTACACTTGAAGAATGGGGCGAGAAGCGCCTGATCGATTCGGCGCGACAAACGTCGGCCTGCCCGCGCAAGAAATCACGGCGCGCGTCATGGGCGCCGCCAACGCCTTCGCCTCCGGTGCACCGCAAAGTGACGACATGACGCTCGTGGTCCTTAGCCTCGCCTATAGCTCGGTTTAATCGGTCAAGTTCAAAACTTTCCCCGCACCTTCTTCGGGAGTGGGCAAGAGCTATGTCTGCGTGGACATTCAAACCAACAAATTTTATTCTTTTCACTGACCGGCTCCTTTCGCTTGTGGCTCTGCGTTTTGGTCTTACCGACTCACAGCGTAACCCACGCGCTGCGAATCGGAGCCGGTCGTTCCATGGTGACAATCGGGCTGCCCAAACTCTGTTACAAATAGCCGCACTTTGATGTTAGAAATGACCCCGGAAGCATGCAGATTGGCCCGTTATTGGAGATTCCGATGAAGATGCTTGCCACGGCTTTTTGCGTCCTCGGAGGGGGAATGCTTTTCTCATCAGGAGCTCAGGGACCATCGACGCCCCCAGAACGACCTAAATTTAAAATCGAGATTCGTGTCACCGGCGAAAAAGGACCAAGTTGCGCGGTCACGAATTTCACTGGTAAGACCGTAACAGCTTGCGTCTTCGAACTATCCTTTTCGTCGCAAGGCAGAGGGAGATCAAAGATAGTCTGGGATGCGATAGTGCAAGGCGACCCTCCCATCGAACCGGGTGGGACGATCTTACGTCCTCTCTCTCCCATTGCCGGAAGCCCTCTACCTAACAAAGTGGAAGTTATCGCAGGTGTCGGGGCTGACGGCGAATCTTTTGGGCAACCCGTATGGGTGAACAATATCCTCAAAACCCGCGCCATGCGGGCCTCCGAGTACGAAGATGCAGCTGCAATATTACAGCACGGACTGGACCAGAATTGGACCAGCAATCAGTATCTGCAGGCTTTCAGCGACAAGCCAGACTCGGGCCCGGTCTATACCGTCCGGACCGCGCTAGCAGTAAACCAGCAAACTGCTTATAAGCCCCAAGTTTTTACTCATACAATGCAATTCTTGTTGCAGTCTTTCAGACAAAGATCGGACCAACTTCGGAAGGCGAAACCATTCTAAGTCCTGCAACTCCTTCCATGAGAAGGCCGGTATGCGTCAAGAGTGTTTTTCTCTTTCTGTTTTCTCTTTCCTTCCTATGGATTCCGTGCATTCGAGCCGGGCCGCCTCTGTCGCCATCCTTCCATCCGCACTCTTGGTTGAGCGATTTTCGCTCGGTGCATGGTGGGCGTTCCCAATTCATCAGGCCGCGAGCATTCCGGCATACCATGCTCACGCGCTGGCCTTGGGGCGGTATGCTCCTATCAATCCTGCGATCAGGACGGCAAGGTACAAGACGCCCAGGATAGCTTCGAGGATAGAAAAGGAACGTGCTTGAGCCGAGACAGCGGTAATCCCAGCGGCGCCGAGCGAAGTCATGGTGCCGAAACTATAGTAAATGAGATCGAAGCGGTCGGGAACGTTATGTAGGTTAGTATGCGGATCCAGATAAAAGGCGTTTGGCTGGAACGCGGCTACCATCCCGTAGACACTGGCAAAAGTGAAGCCCACCAGCAGATAAATGCAGAGGGCTCCAAAGATGGTTTCCGATGTTGGTTGTTCCGCAGCTAGCACGTGGCGGAAAATAACCACGACAATCACTACGTCAAAAACAAGAGTTAGGAAAATGTTGAATATGAAAAATGAGTGCGAATTGACTTTGGGGAGCACGGCGCGTTCGAATAAGGCCGGAATCGCAAGCACGATGGCGAAGATGAGCAAGCTCCGGTGGACGTTGGCTGCATACACGCTAACTAAAATGGCGACGCTTCCGATAACGCGAAATGCGTAGGAACCGAAGTGGCTGGCTTCGGCATAGGGAAATAGAATGAGTGTCGCCAAGAGAAAAACGAAGAGCAAAAAGAATCTGTGGCCGGTGAGAGCCGATTCTTGTTGAGACTGAATTGCGTGCATCATAGAAGCGTGCAAAACTCCGTCGCCGATGGTACACCTCTTCCGCAAAAGCGGGGACTCCATGTGGGTTACCAGAGATATCCGATTACGACGAGCCGCGTGCCCTCGGCTATGTGCGCGCGAGCGGTCTTGCTGCGGGTAACTGGTGTGGCCGTTGACTTTGTGGACCGGGTGGCTGATCGCCCGGCGGATAGTTCCGGTTCGGAGCCTTGTTCGTTTGTATGCGTCAGAGCAAAGCCATGGTTGACAGCGAGAGTGGAGGCTAGCGGCTTTGTGAGGCCCAGGCGATCGGGGTGAGTTGGGGAAGGCGATGGATGGGAGTTTCGGCGAGACCGGGGAGGACCGCCGCCAAGTATTG
>WNEZ01000843.1_pt1 | contig 35272 bp, 36 predicted proteins | sample 5400521 | NCBI WGS metagenome assembly WNEZ01 (sample SAMN13153339, study PRJNA577476) | soil metagenome | isolation source: 120 cm saprolite under Douglas fir tree site 2 hole 1 replicate 1 | place: USA:California | collected 2015-04-18 | reverse complement strand
AGCTGTCAGCCCGTGGCAGCCCCTGCTCTATCGCGCGCGGGCACTGCTCCGAACGTCTGGCGGGCACCGAGGCGGACTTGCCGCTCCTGGAAGCGCTGCAGAGCCTGCTCCACGGCGACAGCCGGGAAACGATCGTCCGCGCGTTGCAGCGGGCGGCTCCGACGTGGGAGGTGCAGCTCGTGCCGCCGAGCTCGGGGGTTGCGGTCGTCCCCGGTCGAGACCTCCCCGTCTCACAAACGAGGATGAAGCTCGAGCTTACGGCGCTCCTCGAGGAGGTTTCATCTCAGTGGCCCCTCGTCCTCTTTTTCGATGACGTGCAATGGATCGACCCGTCCACCGTCGACCTGTTGGCATTTCTCGGTGGGCGGCTGGCCACGCTCCCTCTGTTGATCGTCGTGGCGTATCGCCCGTCGGAGATGCTGCTGGCGCAAAACGTCTTCTGGCCCGTAAAACTCGACCTGCAGGCACGCGGTGTCTGTCGCGAACTTCCGCTGGAGTTCCTCACGCGTGAGGCCGTGGCCGACTACCTCGCCCTGGAGTTCGCGGGTCACGGTTTCCCACCTTCTTTTCCCGACAAGGTGCACGCCCGCACCGAGGGAAGCCCGCTGTTCATGGTCGACCTGCTCCGCTATCTGCGGGACCACCATGTCATCGTGCAAACGGGCGGCCGGTGGGCGCTGGCCGATTCGCTCCCCGACATCGAACGCGGGCTCCCCGAATCGGTGCGCAGCATGATTCAGCGGAAGATGGGGCAGCTCGCCCCCGCGGATCGCCGCGTGTTAGTGGTCGCCAGCGTGCAGGGCCAGGAGTTCGATTCCGGCGTCGTCGCGAAGGCCCTGACTCGGGATCCCGCAGGGATCGAGGAGCGCCTGGAGGCATTGGACCGCGTGCACGGCTTTGTCCGACCCGCGCAGCAGGCTGTGCGCGGTCGAGCGCAGAGCGTCCGCTATCGGTTCGTTCATCTGCTCTATCAGAATGCGCTGTATGCGTCGCTCGCCCCGACACGTCGCGCATCGCTGTCGGCCGCCGTAGCCGAGGCCCTGGACCAGTTCCATGCCGGTAACCGCTCCGCCGTCGCGTCGGAGCTCGCGCTGTTGTACGAGGTGGGACGCGATCCTGAGCGCGCGGCAAGATGCTTCCTGCTCGCCGCCGAGAACGCCCTTCACCTCTGCGCCGTCCAGGAGGCCGCCACCCTCGCGCAACGTGGGCTGGATCTGCTGCAGACCGCGCCTCCGTCAACCGAACGGGCGCGTGCCGAGCTCGCCCTGCAAATTGCGCTGAGTGTGTCGCTCACCGTGACGAAAGGTTGGGCCGTGCCGCAAGTGGAAGCAGCGTATCAACGGGCTCACCAACTCTGCGAGCAGGTGGGCGACCCCTCCCAGCGGTTCCGCGTGCTCGCAGGGATGTGGCGCGTCAACATCGTGCACGCGCGACTCCGCATCGCGCGCGATATGGCCGAGGAGCTCTTGAAGCTCGCCGAGTCTCTCGGCGATCCGGCGCTTCAGGTGGAAGCCCATCAGGCGCTCGCCTATCCGGCAAGTCATGGTGGCGAACACGCCGCGGCCCACGAGCACGCGAAGCGAGGGCTCGCCTTGTATGACTCCCAGCACTTCTACGGGAACTCACTGCTGCTGACGCAGGATCCGGGAGTCGATTGTCACAACCAGGCGGCCCGGTCGCTGTGGGTCCTGGGCTACCCGGACCAGGCCGAGGCGACAACTCGAGCGGCGATCGCGCTGGCGGAAGGGCTCGCGCAGCCGACCAGTCGGGGATGGGCGTACCTCGCCGCCGGGATCATATACCAGCTCCGCCGCGAACCCACCCGTTCACTTGAATACTGGGAAGCGACGATCCGCGTCTCCCAAGAGCACAGCCTGAGCCAGTTTCTCGCGTGGGGGAAGGCGTGGCGCGGCTGGGCGCGTGCCAAGTTGGGGTACCGGCCTGAAGGCGTCGCCGAAATGCGGGAAGGTCTCGCCGAGCTGCGCGCCATGGAGACGACTCTCACGCGCCCGCAGTGCAACGCGCTCTTGGCCGAGATCTTGACAGAAGACGGTCGCGCCGACGAGGCATTGGTGTTGATCGCCGACGCCCAGGCGATCGTCCGCGAGTTCGGCGCCGGGTATTACGAAGCCGAATTGTACCGTCTGACGGGAGATGTATTGCTGCTATCCGCGGAGCGGGCGGTCGAAGCAGAAGGCTGTTACCGGCAGGCGCTGGGAATCGCGCGCGGCCGACGTGCAAAGTCCTTTGAGCTGCGGGCGGCGATCAGTCTCGCTCGCCTCTGCGAGCACCAGGGACGCAGGGAGGAGGCGCGAAGCGAGCTGGGGAACGTCTACGCCTGGTTCACCGAGGGATTCGACACTCCAGATTTGCGAGATGCCAGAGGGTTTCTCGACCAGCTGTCATAGCGGCGAGTGAGGGCCTGGGACCCGCGTCCCACGCAGCAGTCCGGTGACCCGCGCATGTTCCGCTCTCGCGCCGCAGGAGTGTGAGGGCAGCAGGAAGGTGGTTCGCTGGAGGGCGCGCCGGATCGCCCCTTTTTCCTCGAGCAGACTAGATGTGAAATTGTTGGAGACCTGCGGCTCCCACGCCGCGATCGTTTGGAGCGGCGCCACGAGCTGGTCTGGCACATTGTAGATCACGTCACTGCAAATCGTCGCGATACCCTCGTCGGTCTCGACTCGAATGAACATGAGTCCCGGCGTGTGTCCCCCGGCGCGTTCGCACACGACGCCGGGTGCGATTTCGATCGGTCCGCTGTAATCGAGGTCGAGCAACGCGAGCGCCCCGGGCGTGTACACGCGGTCCAACAGGTGGTGCACGTCCTCGTGGGCGTAGAACTCCCCTTGCGCGCCGCTCGCCGCGAATTCCATCTCCCGGCGGTTGACCACGACGGGCGTGGACATCGGAAACGTGTGAATCTTGCCGGCATGATCGCAGTGTAAATGAGTCATCACAACACAGCCAATGTCGCCCGGCGCGAGCCCGTGTCGGGCGAGCTGGGCCTCAAGGCCGCGTCCCTCGGGAACCTCCGCACCCAGACCAAGACGAGTGAGGACGTCGGGACTGCGGTATCCGGTATCGACGAGAATGGGGTTTGCCCCGGCGCCCCGTAGGAGGAAGGCGTACACCGGGATCGTGATCGGGACTCCCCACGGGCGACCGCGAACCAAGAACGCCTGGTCGATCGTCACGTTGCCCATGTCCAGCACGTCGATGGTGATGCCCACGCACGTTAACGTATGCGGGCACGCTCGAACCGCTAGGCGCGCTAGAGCGTCACCGCTGCCATCGTCTGTTTCACCCCGTCGGCTGACTTTTTCAGTGCGCTCTTCTCGTCTGCTGTCAGCTGGACTTCGACGATCTTCTCGAGTCCATTCCTGCCCAGCTTGCAGGGCACGCCGCAGTACATCCCCGACAGCCCATACTCGCCCTCGAGCCAGGCGGCGCAGGGGAGCAGCCGCTTCTGATCGAGCACGATCGATTCTACCATCTGCGCGGTTGCCGCGGACGGCGCGTAGTATGCCGAACCCGTCTTCAGGAACGCCACGATCTCGGCCCCGCCGTTGCGGGTGCGGTCGACGATCTTGTCGAGCTTCGCCTTGTCGAGGAGCTGGGTAACGGGGATCCCCGAGACGGTCGTGTAGGAGATGAGCGGCACCATCGTGTCACCGTGCCCGCCCAGCACCATCGCCTGGATGTCGCGGACGGACACATCGAGCGCTTCGGCGAGGAACGCGCGGTAGCGCGCGGTATCGAGCACGCCCGCCATTCCGATCACGCGCTCGCGTGGGAATCCGGTGACCTGCTTCGTGACCCAGCACATGACGTCGAGGGGATTCGAGACGACCACGACGATGGCTTTGGGACAATGCTGTTTGATCTGCTGCGAGACCTGCTTGACGATGTCGGCGTTGGTGCGGACGAGGTCATCACGGCTCATCCCGGGCTTGCGCGCGATGCCCGCCGTGACGACGACGAGCTCGGAGCCGGCGGCTGGGCCGTAGTCATTGGCGCCGATGATGCGGGTGTCGAAGCCCTCGATGGGCGCCGACTCGTACTGGTCGAGTCCCTTGCCCTGGGGGATGCCCTCGATGACGTCTACGAGGACGATGATGCGTGCGAGCTCTTTTTCGGCGAGGCGTTGTGCGGTGGTGGCACCGACATTCCCGGCGCCAACGACGGTGATTTTGGTGAGCATGGTGCGGGGGAAGTTAATGACCCCCTTCATCCTCCTCTAGTATGCATTTCTCTATGTGGATCAGCACGAAGTCCTTCGACCTGAAACAACGGCGCGCGATTCGCGAGACCGAGCCGCTCTTCGGCGCCGCGATCGGTCCGCCCCCGCCACGTCGCTGCGATCAGATCTGCCAGCTCGGCGTCGCTGGCGCCGTTCCGTAACGGCGCGCGCAGATCGGTGCCCCGCTCCGCATAGAGACAGAGGAACCAGGTCCCATCGGCGGTGAGCCGGCTGCGGTCGCACGCACGGCAGAACGGCGCGGTGGTGGACGCGACGATGCCGAACGTAGTGCCGTCGGGCAGGCGGAAGCGCTCGGCCGGCGCGCTGGGATCCTGCGTGGTGACGGGAGTGATGGCGCCGTAGCGAGCAGACAGGACCTCGAGAATCTCGCGCTGCGACACGACTTGCTCCGCGGACCATCCCGTGGCGCCGCCGACGTCCATGTACTCGATGAACCGGACCTCGGCCTCGTGCGCCCGCGCAAATTCGATCAAGTCCACCAGTTCGTCCTCGTTCATGCCCCGGATAACCACGGTGTTGAGCTTCAGGAGGAAACCGGCAGCTCGGGCGGCTGCGATGCCCTCGACCACGTCGGCGTGCCGGTCGGTGCGGGCGAGCTCGCGCATCCGGTCCGGTCGCAACGTGTCCAGGCTGACTGTGACGCGACCCAAACGGGCCTGTTTTAGAGACACCGCGTGCTTTGCGAGCAGCACACCGTTGGTAGTCAGGGCGAGATCGCGGACGGCTGGATTCCCCGCGAGCATGGCGGTGAGCGTCGGGAGGTCGTGGCGCAGTAAGGGCTCGCCTCCCGTCAGCCGAACCTTGTCGACGCCCAATGACGTGAAAATGCCCACCAGGCGGGTGATTTCTTCGAACGTCAGGATCGACTGCTTGGGGAGCCAGACGTAGTCCTGCTCGGGCATGCAGTAGCGGCACCGGAGATTGCAGCGATCGGTAACCGACACCCGCAGGCTCCCGAGCGGGCGACTAAGTCTATCGGTGATCATGGGCCTCGACCCATTTCTCGCTGCCGTCCCCACGCAGCTCCTTCTTCCAGATCGGCAAGCGCTTCTTCACCTCTTCGATTACGTACCGGCAAGCCGCGAACGCAGCGTCGCGATGGGGCGCCGCCGCGGCGATGGCGATACTCGCTTCACCCACAGGAATGAGACCGAGGCGGTGCTGTAACATCACCCGCGAATCGGGCCACCGCTCGTGCGCCTCCGCCAGCATACGCTCGATCTCCTCGAGTGCCATGCCGTCGTACGCCGAGTACTCGATTCCAGTCACGCCAGCGTCGTTGCGAACCGTGCCCAGGAACACGCATGTGCCCCCACGCTCCGCGCTTTGGACCGCTGCGAGGAGGTCGCCGACATCGATCGGGTGACGCGTGAGATGCATCATCAGCCGCCCGATAGTGGCGGGAGCAACGCCACTTCGTCTCCTTCGTTGACGAGCGCGTCGTGTTTGACCTGACGCCGGTTCAAGGCGGCCAGAGGCCGCGCCGGCATCGCCTGCGTGCCGGGGAAGACTTCGCGCACGCGGGCGATCACATCGCCGACCGTCGCCGGGGTGGACACGTTCACCGCCGACCAGTCGCAGCCGGCCAGCTCGGCATAACGCGCGAAGAACCGCACCGACACCTTGGCCATGTCCGATTATAGTCCCGACGCCAGGCCCTGCCAGATCTTGGCCTGTTTAGGGGTCGGATGAGGCGCGCGCTCGAGGCTGACGCTCGACGTCGCGCGCTCCTGCACCGTGCCATTGAGTGAGAGCGCACGTCCGTCGCGCTGGACCGTGATCGTCAGCGGCTGTCCGGCTTTGCCCCGATAGCGGGTCCGAAACGTCACGCCCCAATCCTGGTCGACCGTCACCGGGATGCCACCGACGTTCGTCAACACGTCACCCGGCTGCACACCGGCTGCCTCCGCTGAGCTGTTCGGACTGACCTGCTGCACTACCATGCCGCTCGGCGTGGGATTCGCCGAGATCCCGGCAAACGGACTGGTGACGACCTGGCGATGAAACACGAGCCCGGCCTTGGCGAAAACCGTTTCGTAGGGAAGCGAATCGCGGCCGTCGATGTAACGGCGATAGAAGGTGTCGACGTCCGGCATACCGGCCACCCGGATCTCGCTCAACAGGTCCGCGGTCAGGAATCCCTTGTTCAGCCGGTAGTAGCGCGTGTAGAGCGCGCGCATCACCTGATCGAGATTGCGCGCGTTGTCCGTCGCATCGCGAATCGAAATGTCGAGCAGGAATCCGAGCAGCGAGCCTTTGGGATAGTAGAGCTGGGAGCTGTTGACATAGACCTCGTGGATCCACGTCGCCTCGCTGCCGTCCTCGGCGCTCCACGGCTCGAGCGCATCGTCCACCTGCTTGATGTTGCTGACCGCGTTGGCCAGAAACTGATCCGGACTCCACAGCCCCGAGCGCAGGTTGGTTAGGTCGGCGTAGTAGTCGGTGACGCCCTCTGACCACCACAGCAGCGGCGTGTACTGCTCCGCGTGGTAGTCGTACGGCCACATCTCGGCCGGTCGGATGCGCTTCACGTTCCAGAGATGGAAGAATTCGTGCGACAGCAGCGGGTACATGAAGTCGCCGAGGGTGCCTGACGGATCGGCGAACGCCGGCGCGGGCATGATGTCGTACTGCGAGGAGCTGTGCTCGAGGCCGCCGCCGAAATCGATCGGCCCGTGGATGACGTTGAAGAAGACCGTGTACACGTCGTACGGCGCTTCGCCCATGATCCGGTTCTGGACCGGCGCCATCTTGGCGATCCCATTGCGGAGATTGCGCGCCACCGCCGGCGTGTAATCGGACGCGGGCCACACCGCGATGCGAATCCACTTCCCATCGGCCTGGAGCGAATCGATGCTATAGTGGCCGACGAACGTCATCGCATCCGCGAGCTCGTGGTAATCGGCGGCCCGATAGACTCCGCTGGTGGGGCCTTTGAGCGCGGTCGTCACTTGCCATCCCGCCGGTAAACGGAAGCGCACTTCCGCCGGGCGGGCCCACTGCCCTTCTTCGAACATGAACAGATTGGTGCCGAGGAATTGCGCGAAGTCCCGCGCGGCTCGCGCGATGGAGAGATCGATCGTGTCGGACGAATAGTCGAACTCGACGGTGACGCGATCGGACCGGCCGGTCGCGACGCGCCACGTGTCTTTGTCGGCGCGGTCCCAATACAGCGCCTCACTGCTCGCATTCTTCGCGCGGAAGCCGTGGAGGTAGCGCGCGTAGTTCTGGATTTCATAATTGCCCGGACTCCAAGCCGGCAGAGAGACGAAGAGCGTGTCCTTGCCGGTGGCGGGAAACTCGGCGGTGACATGGAACGCCCCACGAGCGACGGAGACTTCATAGCGAACGGTCTGTGCCAAAATTGGCGTCGCGACGACCAACGGGATCAGTAGTAGCGAGAAGCGACGCATCATCACTCCGGGCAAGAAGTTGAGAGATACCTAAAAACTAGCGGCCCCGGGCAGCAGCGCCGGGGCCGAAGTCTTAAGTGGTGCCGCGTAGCGGCTTACGACGTAACCTTCGCGCTCGCGTCAGCGACCATCGCGCGCAACTCCTTGCTGGGCTTGAAGACAGGCACCGGGCGCGCCGCCACTTCGACGGGATCACCAGTCCGTGGGTTACGCGCCATGCGCGTCTTCCGCTGACGGATCTTGAACGTCCCAAACCCGCGTATCTCAATGTTATGCTGCTCAGCCAGCGCGGCTTTCACGGCATCGAGGAAGGAGTCAACGACCCGCGCGCAGTCCTTTTTTGAAATGAGGGGACCGGCGGTGCGAGCGATTTGCGCGGTGACCTTTTCGACCAGATCGGCCTTCGTCATTGGTCCCCCCCCGAACATCTGCCGGGTCAAAGTCGGGGGCTATCATACGGGCTTACTTATTTAGTGTCAAGAGCTTGTAGGAATTGTTGAAAGTGTCCCTGGGCGTCATGCGGGCCCGGTGACGCCTCCGGATGGTACTGGACGGCAAAAATCGGGTACTCCCGATGCTTGATCCCTTCGACGGTCCCGTCGTTGAGGTTAAGGTGGGTGACCTCAAGCGACTTCGCGCCGGGAACGCCATCCGTCTCCCCCCGGACTGCGAATCCATGATTCTGCGACGTGATAAGTACTTGTCCTGTCGCTAGATCCCTCACTGGATGATTGCCCCCTCGGTGTCCATAGGGGAGCTTCACCGTCTCGCCTCCCAATGCGAGGCCGAGCAACTGGTGGCCGAGACAGATGCCAAAGATCGGCAGCTTCCCATCCGCCAGCGTGCGAATTGTATCGATCGCGTAACCGACGGCCGCGGGATCACCAGGACCGTTCGACAGGAAGACGCCGTCCGGTTTCAGCGCGCGTGTCTCCGCCGCCGTCGTCGCCGCCGGGACGACGGTGACGCGGCAGCCGTGCTGCACGAACAGCCGCAGAATGTTGCGCTTCATCCCGAAGTCGAACGCGACGACGTGATACTTGGCGCGCTCGGGTCCCTCGGTGTACGCCGTGGGAATAGTCGCGGCAGTCGCGAGATCGAGTCCGTTCATCGACGGCGATGCGGCGAGTGCGGCGCTGATCGCATCACTCGGCTTCTCGCCGAGCGCCAGCACGCCGCGCATTGCGCCCTTGGAGCGAATGTGGCGCGTGAGCTGCCGCGTATCGACGTCGGAGACCAGCGGGACCTTCGCTCCCGCGAGCCAGTCGATCAGTGTGCCGGTCGAGCGCCAGTTCGAAGGCGTTGCCGACAGCTCGCGCACCACGACGCCGACGACGCGCGGGCGGTCTGATTCGACATCTTCGGGATTGATCCCGTAATTGCCGATCATCGGCGCCGTCATCACGACGATCTGCCCGAGATAGGAGGGGTCGGTGAACACCTCCTGATAACCGCTCAGGTTCGTGGTGAAAACGACTTCCGCGTAGGCCGGCTCAAACGGGAGAGGCGCGGTTCCGGGGAACCAGGCGCCGTCCTCCAGGAGGACGTAAGCGGGCGCTGGGCTAGGGCCGGCGATTGGGCTGCGGCCGCGTGGCGGGCGGGGGGGCCGCCGGAGGAGGCGCCGTCGGTTGAGTTTCGATCGGCAGCGGCGTCGGCGCCACCGGCGTGGGCGCTTGTCCCTGCCCCTGACCCTCGAGCACCGAGTGAACCTGCGTGCCCGACTGCGTCATGAACGTCAGCACCAGGGAGAGGGACAGAAAGATTCCAGCGGTCCACCATGTGACCTTGGTGAGCAACGTGGTCGCCTGACGCCCACCCATAATGGTCTCGGTGCCGGCGCCGCCACCCATGGTGGCGAGCCCACCGCCCTGCCCCGCCTGCAACAGCACGGCGGTGGCGAGGATCAGCGAGTCGAGAATCAGGATGCCGACGAGGATTCCGTACATGCGCGGGGCAAGATACCTACGCTACGGCGGTGCGCACAAGTTGCGCCCAGGCGCGTGGATCGAGCGACGCGCCGCCCACCAGCACGCCGTCCAACTCGTGCTCGGCAAGAAGCTCGGCGGCGTTCTTCAAGCTCACGCTGCCGCCGTACAGGACCACGTGCGGCGCGGTGGTGACTGCCTGCTTCTTCAGCCAGCCTCGAATGGCCTGGTGCACTTCGGCAGCATCCTTTGGCGTCGCGTTACGACCCGTACCGATTGCCCAGACGGGTTCGTATGCGATCGTCACCCGAGCCTTGCCATCACGCCCACCCAGCGCTGCCTCGAGTTGGCGAGTGACAACCGCCAGGGTCTCGCCCGCTTCGCGCTGCTCCAGCGTTTCACCCACGCACAACACCGGTTGCAAGTCGGCCGCGAGTGCCGCGGTGACCTTCTTGCCGGTTTGCTCGTCCGTCTCGCCGAAGACGTGACGCCGTTCGGAGTGGCCGATGAGTGTCAACCGCGCTCCGGCCTGCTTGGCCAGTAGCCCGGAGGTCGCTCCCGTGAACGCGCCCTTGGGCTCCCAATAGATGTCCTGGGCACCGACGGCGACGTTCCGATGACTGCCAGTTTCCGGCAAAGACGAGCGGCCTCATGCGTCCTCCAACGCCGCCACGCCAGGCAATTCCTTCCCCTCCAGGAACTCGAGCGACGCGCCGCCGCCGGTCGAGACGTGGGTGAGCTGATTCTCTATCCCCGCGACGGCCGCGACCGAATCTCCGCCGCCGACGACCGTGACCGCTCCCTTCTTCCCCGCCTCGACGAGCGCGGTCGCAATCGCACGCGTACCCGCGTCGAACGGCGGCGTCTCGAACACGCCCATCGGGCCGTTCCAGAAGATCGTCTTCGCGCGCAGCAGGCGTGCCCGGAAGTCGTGCTGCGTCGTCTCGTCGATATCGAAGACCGCCCAGCCCTTGGGGATCGCGTCTGCCGATACCGCGCGATGCTCGCTCGCGCGCTCGAGCGATGGCGCGATCACGGCGCCGCGCGGGAGAATCAGTTTTTTGCCGCTGGTCGCGAGTAAGTCTTTGGCGAGCGCTATCCGATCCGGCTCAACCAACGAGTCCCCAACCTCTAGCCCCATAGCCCCGAAGAATGTGCACGCCATTGCGCCACCGATGAGCAGCCCGTCGACGCGCGGGAGCAGCGAGCGGATCACATCGATCTTGCCCGAGATTTTGGCGCCGCCCAACACCGCGACGAAGGGATGCTTCGGGTTGCTGAGCAGCTGGCCGAGATACGTCAGCTCCTTCTCCATCAGGAAGCCCGCGACGGCGGGCTTGAGGAGATGGGCGACCGCTTCGGTGGACGCATGAGCCCGATGCGCCGACCCGAACGCATCGTTCACATAGAGATCGCCGAGCGCCGCGAAGACTTTCGCCAGCTCGGGATCGTTCTTCTCCTCGCCGGGCCAGAAGCGGGTGTTCTCGACGAGCGCGACACCGCCGCGCGGCAGCCGCCGTGTCGTGGGGACACCGGTTGCGGGATCGGGAATGAACTCCACGGGCGCGCCGAGCAGCGTCTCCAGATCGCGGACGACCTGCTGCAGCGAGTACTGCGGGTCCGGCCCGCCCTTGGGCCGGCCGAGGTGCGAGAGCAGCACGACGCGCGCGCCTTTGTCGCGGAGGTACTGAATCGTGGGAAGCGACGCGCGCAGCCGCGTGTCGTCGGTGACCTTGCCGTTCTTCAGCGGGACGTTGAAGTCGACCCGCACGAGCGCGCGCTTGCCATCCAGCGCCTGCGGGGGAAGATCCCGCAGGCTCCTTTTCTTCAACGGCGGCGACCGATGTACGCGAGCAGGTCCACGCAGCGCGCCGAGTAGCCCATCTCGTTGTCGTACCACGAGGAGATGTGCACCAGCGTTCCGTCGATCACCGCCGTCGACATCGTGTCGATCACACTCGAATACAGATTGCCGATGTAGTCGTGAGAGACCAGCGGCTCGTCGCTCGTGTCGAGAATCCCCTTCAGGGGACCGGAGGCGGCCGCCTGCTTGAACGCCGCGTTCACGGCTTCCACGGTGGTCGGTCGCTCGACGTCGGCGACCAGCTCGACGACCGAAACGTCCGGGGTCGGAACGCGCAACGAGATGCCGTCGATCTTGCCTTTCACTTCCGGGATGACGAGGCCGGTGGCCTTGGCCGCGCCGGTCGTGGTCGGAATGATGCTGAGGGCGGCGGCGCGGGCTCGGCGCAGGTCCTTGTGCGGCAGGTCGAGGATTTGCTGGTCGTTCGTATAGCTGTGCACCGTCGTCATGAAGCCGTGCTTGAACCCGAAGCTGTCCATCACGACCTTGACCATCGGGACGAGGCAGTTGGTGGTGCACGACGCGTTCGAGATGATGTGATGCTTGGCGGGATCGTATTTCTCGTTGTTGACGCCCATGCAGATCGTGATGTCTTCGCCCTTGGCCGGTGCCGAGATCACGACTTTCTTCGCTCCCGCGGTCAGGTGCTTCGACGCGCTCTCCTTGTCGGTGAAGCGCCCGGTGCTCTCGAGCACGAACTCCACGCCGAGGTCCTTCCAGGGCAGCTTCTCGGGCTCTTTGATCGCGGAGACCTTGATCGTCTTCCCGTTGACGACGAGTGCGTCGCCCGTGGCTTCGACCGTACCGGGAAAGCGTCCATGCACCGAGTCGTATTTCAGCAGGTGCGCCAGGGTTTTCGTGTCGGTGATGTCGTTGACGCCGACGAACTCGAGGTCGGTCTGCTTCGCCATCGTGGCCGCGCGGAGCACGTTCCGCCCGATGCGGCCGAACCCATTGATCCCTACCCGAACCGCCATGACTTTCCCCTTAAGTGAAGTCTGGAATAGCCGCGCGGGCGAAGGTGACGCCGTAAATGCGCCTCGCACCGGCTTGCTCTAACGTCCTGGCTGCCTCGGCGAGTGTGGCGCCGGTGGTAAATACATCATCGACAATGATCAATGTCCAATGATCATTGATCATTGGACATTGGACATTCGCGACAGCGAAAGCTGCGCGCACGTTCGCTAGCCGAGTCTCCGGTGTCAACGCCGTTTGCGTCGGCGTCTCCCGCGTGCGGACGAGCACGTCGAGAGCCACGGGAATCCGCCACTGTCGGGCCAGCGCACGCGCCAGCATCTCGCTCTGATTGTAGCCTCGCTCGCGCAAACGCTTTGGAGCGAGCGGAATCGGGATCAGCGCCGACGGTCCGTCGGTCGTGGGCCGCAGCGGCAGCATCGCGGCCGCCAAGTCGTCGGCGATCCGCGGCAATCTGCCGTACTTGAGACCGTGCACGGCCGGCCGGGCGCCCTCGTCGAGCCAGACCGCCGATCGGACGCAGGTGAGCGCGGCGGGCCAGTCGGCGCACAGGCGGCACGGGCCGAAATGCGGCTCCGGTTGCCCGCACCGCCCGCACCACGGCGGCCGCACCGCGCGCCATCGTTGCCGGCACAGCGGGCAGACGATCCTCCGTGTGTCACGGGAGCTGAGCAGGGCGTGACAGAGCAGGCACTCCGCGGGAAGAAGCAGCTGCTCGATGGCGGTGCTAAACACGGAGCGCGCGTTGCACGGCGGCGCGCATCACCTCGGTGGGAGCGTCGGTGCCGGGGAAAAAGCGCTCGAACGCTGCCGCCCCTTGCTGGACGAGCATCTCGCGACCGTCCATAGCCTCGATCCCGCGCTCACGTAGGGCATGGACCCATCGGGTCTCCCCTCGCGCGTACACCAGGTCGAGCGCGCGTTGCACACCGGGGATGTGATTGACGTCGATCGGGAGCGGATCGTGTCCGGCGAGTCCGAGCGGTGTGGCATTGATGGCGAGGTCGACCTCGATCGGGCCGTTCGCGACACTCGTCGGGACGCCGATGCCGGTCGCCCACTCGGCGAATGCCGTGGCGCGCGAGGCATCCCGCGAGCGCACGAAGAGTTTCGCACCGCGGTCCGCGGCGGTCACCGCCGTCGCCCGCGCCGATCCGCCGGTTCCCACCACGAGCCACCGCTCCCCGTGTTGAGCCGCGCCGATCTGGTCGAGCGCAGCCGCCACGCCGAATACGTCGGTGTTGTCGCCGACCAGCCCGCCATCCTCCGTCCAGAACGTATTGCACGCGCCGACCCGGGCGCAGACATCCGTTTTCCGCGCGACGGATCGTTCGACTGCTTCTTTGTGAGGGACAGTGACGTTCCCCGCACCACCGATGGCGGCCTGCATGGCGAGCAACACGGGGAGCGATGGCGGCGGTACCTGCAGCGCCACGTAAACGGCGTCGAGGCCGAGGGCGCGACACGCGGCGTTGTGCATCGCGGGGGACAGAGAGTGGGCCACCGGGTCGCCGATGACCGTGAGCAAACGCGTCTTAGCGCTGATCTCCACGCTTGCTCTCAGCCGCGAGTCGATCGGCCACCGCGGCCGTGAGGGCGTCGAGCTCCTGGCAGGTGTCGCGGTACACGCCGAGATCGCCGCCAAACGGGTCGCTGACCTCGTCGCCGCCCTTGCCGGCGTATTCGCCGAGCACGAACACCTTGCCCTCGCCGCCGAGCTCGTCGACGCGGGCGCGGTGGTGTCGTGCCATCGTGAGGATGAGATCGGCTTGTTCTACGAGCTCTCGCGTCAGCAGCCGGGCCCGGTGCCCGGACAGATCGAGACCGCGCTCGAGCCCGACGAGGTAGGCCCCTTCGGATGCGGGCGCGCCGTCCCAGGCACCCGTGCCAGCGGAGCTCACCGTGAGGTCGAGTCCACGCTCCTTCAACGCGCGCTCGAGGAGGGACGATGCGAGCGGGCTGCGGCAAATGTTGCCGGTGCAGACGAACAGGACCTGTTGGGTCATGGTGCCAGCCGCCCGACGGCGCGTCGCAGCTCGGCGACACTCAACGTCCCTTCGCGAACGATGTGCGCCTGCGGCCTGGTGCAGTCAACCACGGTGGAAGGGGGCCGGTTCCCCAGCACTCCGCCGTCGAGTACGAGCAACTGGCCCGATGCCACCGCGGGCGCAAAGTCGCGCGCGATCGCGTCGGCGCCCGGGCCAGGCGGCTGGCCGGGCAGATTCGCCGAAGTGGACGTCAACGGCACGCCCAGCGCCGCGACGAGGTTGGCGATCCCTTGATGCGAGGTCCAGCGCACCGCGATGCCGCCCTCTGGCCCGCGGAGCAGATCCGGCAGCCGGCCGGAGCCGCCGGGCAAGACCAGCGTGAGCGGGCCGGGCCAGAACGCACGCGCCAGCGCATCGGCCGAGGCGTTGAATGCCAGCCCGTGCGCTTCAGCCATTCCGCGATCGCTGATCAATAGGAGGAATGGCTTGCCGGCGGACCGACCTTTCATCGCGGCCAGTGCCGCAACGTCTGCCTGGACGGCGCGCGAGCCGAGGCCGTACACGGTCTCCGTGGGATACGCGAGCAAGCCGCCGCTCTGCATGTGCGCCACGGCGGGCGGAATCGCCGCCGCGACGTCCGCCGGCGTTTGGAACGCGAGCGGTTTCACCGGAGCTCACGGGCCAGTGCCTCGGCGATCCGGAAGTCGTCGGCTGTGGTAATCTTGAAGTTGTACGGCGAATCAGGAATCAACTCCACAGGAAATCCGGCCCGCTCGCAGACCTCGGCATCGTCACTCGGCGCGCCACCGTTGGCAGTGGCACCGAGCTGCGCATAGGCGTCGCGCAACATCTGCCGAGGAAAGCCCTGCGGCGTCTGGGCGCGCCAGATGCGCTCACGATCCACGGTGCGGGTGATACGCGGCGTCGGCCGGTGGCTGCCCTGCCCGATTTCCTTGAGCGTGTCCGACGTGGGGACTGCGGCGACGGCACCGACGCCCGCGCGCGCTCGCGCGATCACCGCGTCGATCGTCCCGCGACTCACGAACGGCCGCGCGGCGTCGTGGATGAGAATGATCGTCGCGTCGTCGGGCAGCGCATCGAGTCCGGCGCGGACGGAATCCACACGCTGCCCGCCACCCGGCACGAACTCCAGCCGATCGCCTCGCAGTTTGCCGAGCCAATCGGGTGGACGCTCCGCGTAACCGGGCGGCAAGGCGATGACGACCTGCCGGACTTCCGGATGGCCGGTGAATGGCCGGAGTGCGCGCAGCAGCATCGGGACGCCGAGGATCGGACGGAACTGCTTCGGCTCGCCAGGGCCGGCCCGCACGCCCGCCCCCGCTGCCACGACCACGACACCAATGTCAGGCTGCGAGACGCCGGGTGAGCTCACCGATTCCCTCCAGCCCGATGACCTCGAGATCGCCGGCGCCGGCGGTTCCGCGAGACCGGGCGGACAGGAACACGCGCCGGAATCCCTGACGGGCCGCTTCGGCCAGGCGCCGCTCCACGCCGGCGACGGGACGGATCTCGCCGCCGAGGCCGACCTCTCCCAGGAAGAGCGCGTCGGCGGGCACGGGACGGTCGTGCACCGTCGAGACGAGCGCGGCAAGAACCGCGAGATCGGTCGAGGGCTCGATCAGCCGCACGCCTCCCGTCACATTGACGAAGACATCCAGATTCCCGAACGGCAGCCCGCCGCGGCGCTCGAGCACAGCGAGCAGCAGCGCCAGGCGGCGCTGATCGAGTCCCGTCGCGACGCGCTGCGGCGTACCAAAACCGGCTTTGGAGGCGAGCGCCTGGATCTCGACCAGCATCGGGCGCGTGCCTTCCATCAGCGCCGTCACGGCAGAACCAGATGCGCCGGTGCTGCGGCCCGCGAGAAATGCGGCCGCGGGATTTGCGACAGGTTCGAGCCCCGACCCCGTCATGCGGAAGACGCCGATCTCGTCCACCGACCCGAACCGGTTCTTCACCGCCCGCAGGATCCGGTGGTCCAGCGTCGTCTCCCCTTCGAAGTACAGCACGGTGTCGACGATGTGCTCGAGTGTCTTGGGGCCGGCGATGCCGCCGCCCTTGGTCACGTGGCCGACGAGCACGACCGCCGGTCCCGATTCCTTGGCGAAGCGCATCAGCCGGGCCGCGCACTCGCGCACCTGACCGACGTTACCGGGCGCCCCTTCCAGCTCCTCCGTATACGTGGTCTGCACCGAGTCGAGCAGCACGACGCTCGATTTCAGCTGCGCGGCGTGATGGAGAATCGATTCGAGGCGCGTCTCACCGAGCACGTGGATGCCGCCGGCGTCTTCTTCCAGGCGATCGGCGCGCAGGCGCAGCTGATCGGGGGATTCCTCACCCGAGACGTAGAGGGTCGAGACGCCCTGGCTCTCGAGCCGCGCGGCGCACTGCATCAGCAGCGTCGACTTGCCGATTCCCGGCTCGCCGCCGACGAGCACGACGGAGCCCGGGACGATGCCTCCCCCCAGGACGAAGTCGAATTCGGCGAGGCCGGTTTTCCAGCGCGCGACGGCAGACTGCTTCAGGTCGGTTAGGCGGATGGGCGCTTGGCCGGTTGGAACACCTTTAACCGCCGAACCGCTTAAGCGCCCAACCGCTTCTTCCACAAGCGAATTCCACGCGCCGCACGCGTCACATTTGCCGCCCCATTTGGGCTGATCTGCGCCGCATTCGGTGCAGCGAAAGGCGGAACGGTTCTTACTCAACCCCGCCGCCTACTTGAGGGGGTAACGGATAAACCGAGGGAGGAGGTGGCGGTAGAGAATGCTTCTCGTGCTCATCGCTGAAACGCGTGAATTCGCGCCGGAAACGCAGCTTGATCGTTCCGGTCGGACCATTTCGTTGCTTCCCGACGATTACTTCGGCGACCCCACTGGTTGGGTTCTTGTCGTCGTCTTCGTCGATGCCGTACATCTCAGGCCGATATATGAACAGAACCACATCAGCATCTTGCTCGATGGCGCCTGATTCTCTCAAATCGGACAGTTGAGGACGTCGGTCGCCGCCCCGCGTCTCTGGCGCTCTAGAGAGCTGAGACAGTGCTATAACGGGCACCTGTAGTTCTTTAGCCAGCCCCTTAAGAGCGCTAGAGATGAATGAGATCTCCTGTTGACGACTTTCACTTCGGGCTGGACTTCTCATCAGTTGAAGGTAGTCGACGATTACGAGGCCGATGTCTGCGTCGAGCTTCAGTCGACGTGCCTTCGAACGCATCTCAAGCGGGCTGAGGGCGGCTGTATCGTCAACCCAAATTGGAGCGCCACTCAATCTCCCCGCAGCGCGTGCGAGGAGCGGATAGTCTGAATCATACAGTTTGCCGCGCCGGAGACGTTGTGAGTCGACGAGACCTTCGGCGCAGAGCATTCGCTGGACCAGCGCATCCTTTGACATTTCGAGTGAGAATATTGCAACTGGTACCTGGTTTTCGATTGCAGCATGCTGAGCGATATTCAGAACAAACGCCGTCTTGCCCATGGAGGGGCGCGCCGCAACGATTATCAAATCGGACCGTTGGAATCCGGCAGTGATCTCGTCAAGCTCTTTGAACCCTGACGCTACGCCAAGCACTCCTTCGGGCGAAAGGTGCATTTGCTCTATCCGCTCGACGGTGGGCCATACCAGTGTCTTTAGTCGAACGAAGTCTTCGGCTCTCCGGATTTGAGCAACCGTGAAAATCTTGTGCTCGGCACCATCCAGCACTTCCTCCGCGGTCTCGGTGCTCGTGTAGGCGTCTTGGATGATCTGGGTCGACGCCTCAATCAGATGTCGTAACAACGCTTTATCACGAACGATCTTAGAATGGAACTCGATGTTCGCTGCCGTAGGAACTACATCAAGGAGCGTGGCGATGTATTCCATCCCACCGACTCGATCGAGATCTCCTCGCCTCAACACCTCTTCTTTCAGGGTTATCGGATCTAGAACGTCTCGACGTTCTACTACTGCAAGCATTGACCTAAACAGAAGACGATGCGCTTCCCGATAAAACATGTCGTCCCGGAGAACCTCAGCTGCCTTGAGTGCAGCAGTTTGATCCAGGATACATGCACCAAGGACCGCTTGTTCCGCGTCATTATCCCACGGAGCGTGTCGACCGCCGAAGGTCGGGTCAGCCCTCGAGGACGCGAGCGGCGATACGGACGTCATACCAGGTTGTCTCTTCGAGTTAGGATTTAGAGAGAGTGCCGACGCGTGATATGTAACCACGTCGGGAATCCCCTAAGCCTTCCACGCTTCCTGCCTGGCGATCAGGGAATGTCTTAGGCTTAGTAAGTCTGTCTTGTGGTTTCCGCGCTGGCTAGGAGGGGATCGCTTGACAGACTACATGGAGTGGAAGATACGCTAGCGACATCACTGATTTGTGGGTGCGTCCGCCGGTCATGACGATCGTACCTTCGCCTTGAAGCACAACAGGAAGAGCACTACAGGCGCTGCGTGTTCACCCGGTGGCAATTCGGCAGGTTGGTTTTGAGGGTTCAGCCGCCAACGGATAGCGCCCACGCTGCGGCGCCATAATCTAGCTGGCGCCGTCAGCTTCAGGCTCGCATCACCGGTAGGTCAGACGTGGACCTTCTTTTTCACGGCCAGACGAAACGCCTTGTAAGCGGCGTCGCAGGCGTCAATTCGTTGATTGAGCTCCAGGACGCGCTGATCGAACCAGTCACGGTCGGGTCCGGAGAATGCGCCACCGAAGTCGGGGTTCTGATCTGGTCTAAAGTAGAGAAACTCCGTCGATGCTCCACTGCGAAGGCTGAAGATATTGACCGCGAGGAAGGCGCTGAGCTCGTTGAGCGCTTTATCGAAAACCTCTCGCGCTTCCTGAATTGGTGCGGTGAGAAAGCGGTTGCTAGTAAAGCGAGCCCAATCCAAGTAGCGGTCGATTGGCTCGAAAAGTTTCCTGTGGATGGATTGCTGATATGCCGCCTCCAGGTAGCGGTCCAACTGTGGTTCCGAGAGGAGGCTATCTAGCTCCGTAAATTTCGTTCTATCGTGATCTCGACGACCCGATCGAACGGCTCGGTACTCCTCGACGAATGGAACTCGCTCGAGGAGTTTTCCAAGGAGAGCTGTCACGTCCATAGTGTGTGACGAATGCGAGTCTGCCGCCTATGAGTGTTTGACCTGCGAGTCCGTCAGCCGTCGAGGAGGCGAGCGGCGATACGGACGTCATCCCAGGTTGGTCTCTTCCAGTTGGGGTTCCGGAGCAGCGCCGCCGGATGGTAGGTCACGATCACGGGAATGCCACGGAACCGGTGAACCTGATTGCGTAAGGCGCCAAGCGACTGTTTGGTACTGAGCAGGCTCTGCGCGGCCGTCCCACCCATCGCCAGAATGACCTTCGGCTTGACCAGCTCGATCTGGCGATACAGGAACGGCAGGCAAGCCGCGATCTCGTCGTACTGCGGCAACCGGTTCTCCGGCGGCCGGCACTTCACGACATTGCAGATGAACACCTGGTCCCGCGGCAGCTTGATCGCTTCGAGGATCTTGGTGAGCAGCTCGCCCGCCCTGCCGACGAACGGACGGCCGGTTTCGTCTTCGGTCCGTCCCGGCCCTTCGCCGATCACCACGAGCCGCGCCGTCGCCGGACCTTCGCCCGGGACGGTGTTCGTGCGGGCCTCGCACAGCTTGCACTTGCGGCAGCCGGCGATGAGGGTGGCGACGTCCTCGAGGCTTGCCGCTCGTTGGATCGGATCGTTAGCGAAGAGATCGGCGCTGGGCGGATCGAAGGAAATGCCGGCGGGCGGATGGGCCGATGGGCCGATGGGCTGCACCGCGGGAGCGGATTCTGGAGCCGTGGCGTCGGATCGCGGACGTCCCATCTGCCCATCCGCCCATCCGCCCGTCACAATTACCGAATCTCCACCGAGTAACCGCTGCTGCTTCAGATATTCGATTGCCAGAGCCCGCGCGTCAGTCAAAGCGCTTCTTCCACCACGTCGAGGATGCGTTCGGCCACGTCGCGTTTGGGCAGCAACGGCAGGTCGACTTGCGTACCGTTGCGTCCCAGAATCGTCACGCGATTGGTCGTGACCTCGAATCCGGCGCCGGGCTCAGTGGCGTCATTCAGGATCACGAAATCAAGCGCCTTATTCTGCATCTTCGCCCGCGCGTTCGCCAATCCATTTCCCGTCTCGAGCGCGAACCCAACCACGACCATCCCCTTGCGTCGCTTCAGCGATGCCAGGATGTCCGGCGTCGCTTCGAGCTCGACGGTCAGCGGTCCCGCGGAGCGTGCGCGCTTGGTGTCGGCGGGACTCTTGGGCCGGTAATCCGCCGGCGCGGCGCTCATGATGAGGGCGTCGGCATTGGGGACGAGGGACTCGACTGCGTGCTGCATCTCTTCCGTCGTCTCGACGCGAGTCATGGCGAGTCCCGCAGGAGGCGCGAGCTCGGTCGGACCGGTGACGAGCACGACGTCCGCACCGCGCTCGCGCGCCGCTTCCGCGAGCGCGTAGCCCATGCGCCCGCTCGACGGATTCGTGATCACCCGCACCGGATCGAGATGCTCGCGCGTCGGGCCGGCGGTCACCACTACCCGTTTGCCGGACCACTTGCTGGTGTCGTTGTGACCGAGCAGGCGCTCGGCCGCCGCCAAGATCGCCTCGGGCTCGCTCATGCGTCCGGGCCGCTCGCTCGGACCTTCGGCGAGCCCGCCGATCTCCGGGCCGATGAAATGCCAGCCACGCTCGCTGAGCGTCTTGATGTTTGCGGTGGTCGCGGGATTGGCGTACATCGCGTCGTTCATCGCCGGCGCGGCGAGCACGGGACGGTCCGCGCGCGCGAGCAGCAGCGTGGTGAGCAGATCGTCGGCCATGCCCATCGCGGCGCGCGCCAGGACACTGGCGGTCGCCGGCGCGACGATCACGAGATCCGGATGTTTGGCGAGATCGATGTGGGCGAGCGCGTGGCCGCGTTCCCACAGCGACGTCAGGACGGGCCGCCCGGTCAGCGCCTCGAACGTCACGGGACGCACGAACTCCGCGGCCGCGGCGGTCATGATCACATCCACCGTCGCCCCCGCCTCGGTCAGGCGGCGCGCCAGTGTACAGCTCTTATAGCAGGCGATCCCGCCCGTCACGCCGAGCACGACGTGCCGGGGGGAGCCGGCGAACGGCATCAGGTTTCCTGCGAGCGCCGCCGCCGCACCAGGCGGTACTTGAGGCCGCCGCGGACGAGCTCGTCGAACGCGCGCGTGGTGAGCTTCTCTTCCCAGTCGACCGACCGATCGCGCGGGAAATCGTTTACGAAGCGCGCGAATTTGGCGGCTACGAGGACGCCCAGATACTTGTTTTGCGTTTGTCCTGCGACTTCTGCTGGTGTCACGATGCGCATTGCTCAGCCTTTCTGTTGGTGCGATTCATCATATAACCGCTGTTTCTCTGTCTGTAGACTGTTCAGGTATCCCTTGAGCCACGCGAAATCGTGGTAATCGCGCACCTTGTCGGGACTCTGTTCAACCGCCTTCACGACCGCGCCGATGGCCGCCTCGAGGTCATCGTTCCTGATCCAGCGGTTGAACGACGTCGCGTGCCCGAGCTCGTAAATGGCACGGTCCAGCCGCTGCCGAATCTCCTGAGGTGTCTCGCTGCCGCGCTGCACGAGTCGCTGGATCAGCACGCGCGGATCGCTCGGCAGTATGAAAATCGTAACCGCGCCTGGCTGGAGCAGCCGGACCTGCGCCGCTCCATCGACTTCAATGTCCAGCAGGACATGCCGTCCTGACGTCAGTATTCGTTCTACGTCGGCTTTGAGCGTACCGTAGAGCTCGCCGGCGTATTCCGCGTGCTCGAGGAATTTCCCCTCGGCCACACCCTTCAGGAACCTGTCGGGAGACCAGAAATAGTAGTCGACCCCTTCGCGCTCTCCCGCGCGCGGCTTCCGTGTCGTCGCCGACACCGAGAATCCGAACTGATCCGAATACCGATCTCGCACCGCTTTCGCGATCGTCGTCTTCCCACCGCCCGATGGCGCCGAGAGGACGACTAACCGCGGGGTCACTCCAGGTTCTCCAGCTGCTCCCGGAACTTCTCGAGGTCCCCCTTCATCGCGATCACCGTCTGGGTGATGCGCGCGTCATTCGCCTTCGAGCCCATCGTGTTGACCTCGCGCAGCAGCTCCTGCGCCAGGAACCCGAGCTGCTTCCCCACTGCCTGATCGGACCGCAGCGCCGCGCGGGCCGCCGCCACATGCGAGCGGAACCGCACCAGCTCCTCGGTGATGTCCACTCGATCCGCCAGCAGCGCGATCTCGAGCGCCAAACGCTGCTCGTCCACGCTTGTCTGCGCCGTCAGCTCCGCCACCGCTCGCTTGAGCCGCTCGTGCTCCGCCTTGAGCCGTGCCGGCGCCTGCGCTTCGATCGTCTGGGCCGCCGCTTCGAGCGCGTCAAGACGCCCCTTCAGCTCGCTCGCCAGCGCCTGCCCTTCGCGCTCCCGCATCACGACGACGTCGCGCGCGGCTCGCTCGACGATGGGCTGCACGTCGGTCCACTGCACCGCCTGTTCGCTCGTGCCGTTCGTCGCGGTCAGGACGTCGGGCTGCCGCGCCACGAACGCGAGGTCCACGTTGCCCTTCAGCTTCAGCTTCTTCTTGAGCTGCTGCGCCGCGGCCACCACCTGCTTGGCGCGCGTCAGGTCGATGGTGACTTCCCGTTCCGGCCCCGGTCCCTCGACCCATCGTGCGGTCACCGCCACGTGGCCACGCTCGAGCAGCTGGCGCAGCCGCTCGCGCATCTCGATCTCCACGCCAGCCAGATCCGCCGGCAGCTTCAGCTGCGGGTTGAAATAGCGGTGGTTGACGGTGCGGATTTCAATTCGCAACCGTCCGCGGAGCACCCGATCTTCGGCCGAGCCGAAGCCCGTCATACTGCGCGGCACAGGGCGTTAAATGTAGTCGGGTGTGCTAATTCGTGAAGAACCACCGCGCGCCATACTGTTGCACACTCTTGGGATAGCCCAGTCCGTCCACGTAACTCGAGCGCATGATGTTGATGTTCGTCACGCTCCAGAACAGCGTGACGCCGGCGAGCTGCATCTCGAGGTTGGTATCGACGAAGCTCGATCCGGTCATCGCCCGCCGCACGCCGGGGGTGTCGAGCCCGCCAAAGGCAGAGCGGCTCCACGATTCCATGGCGACTTCACCGCGCAGCGCGAAGATCCCGCTCTTGAAGACCCGCCAGAACTTCGAGTAGAACGTCGCCGACACACGCCCATGCCGTGGCGGTTCGAAATCCCCGCCTCCAATCACCGGATCGAAGTACCACCCGCTCAGCGTGAATCCGGGCGCAACGTGCAGGATGGCGTGCGCCGCGACGAACTCTGTGAGCGGCGTGGGATTCAATGAATCCACGGTTTTGATCCCGGCGGCGAAGCCGAGCGGCGCGAACGGATCGCGCCGGCCACGCCCGACCTCGACCGTTACGAGGCGGTTCTCGAAGCGCAGCCAGCCCGCGACGTCCAACGTGCGATGCATCGGATCGGTGGTGACGAGCGGTGCCTCCGCGTCCTCCTGCCAGGCGACCTCGGCCCGGGCGGAGAACCCGAGCGGGAGCGTGAGTCCGGCGGAGCCAAACGTCCGCCAACCGTATCGATTGCCGACGTAGAACGATTGCCGGAAGGATCCGGCAAGTGTGATGGGCGAGAGCGGCATCCATCCCGCGCGCGCCTCGAGCTGTTGCGGCGCCCCGGCGGCGCCGAACCGCGCGACTCCCGAAACCGACAACGCGCGCCACGTCTGGCTGGCCTCGAGGATCGCGGCAGATGTGGTCCGACGTACGACCAGGATGTCGTGACTGATGGCGCTCGTCCCGAGTGTTGCCGTGAACCGCCACCCGAGACCGTCATCACGCTCCGCGACGAACAGGCGCAGCATCTTGTCGCGGCGATCCTGCCGCCAGCCGTCCACGCGGCCGTCGCTTGCGGAGTCGCGATGCCAGCTCGCGCTCGACAACTGAAATGATGCGCCGACCCGTCCGCCCGGGGGCACGTAGTCGGCCTTGACCCAGATGTCGCTCGTCCCGAACGGCGGCGTGGTGTTGCCGGGCGAGCCGATTCCGATGCTGGCCCAATCGGCGAGCATCGAGACACCAAACCCCGAGCGCGTACGCGTGGCGTAGCCCGCGCGGTAATCAGCAATGTCCTGTTGTCCGGACACGATGCCGACCTGCGTGCGTGGCGCCGTCGGACGATGTTGCGCGGTGACCAGGCACACCTGGAGCGATGCGGGGAGGATGATGACATCGACGCGCTCGATCGGTCCAAGCGGAATGCGCGCCGGATCGAGATAGACCGAGTCGCGGCCCAGCGGCCGCATCGGCATGCCATCCCAGTAAAGCTCGAGCGACGATGGACCACGCCCGCCGTACAAGACGATCTCGGGCTCTCCGTACCAGCCGCCGCGCGCGACATAGACCCCGGGGATGTGGCTGAGGAGGTCGCTCAGCGTGCGCGCGCTGGAGAGGATGATCGAGTCGGCGGTGAACGTATAGCGCGTGCCCTTGGGCAACGGACCGGGGATGATCGCCGGCGCGAAGGTCGGGAGCAGCGCGGTCGTCGTGTCGCGTGCCGCGGTGGTGTCCCGTGTTGCGGTCGTATCGCGGCGGGCCGTCGTGTCGACCTGCGCGGCCAGCGCCGACGGCAGAAAGGCGAGGGCGATCAACCCCGCCCGAGTCAAGCGCCGGCGCGTTTGAGCAGGAACTCCGTAAACAGCCGGACGCACACCGCCGTCGGACCCTTCGCGTGGCCGGCGCCCTCTGCTTCCAGGTACGCCGTTCCGGCGATGTCGAGATGGACCCACGGGAAGGTGTCGACGAACTCGCGCAGGAACCAGGCGCCGGCGATCGTGCCGGCCGCGCGCCCGCCCGAGTTCTTGACGTCGGCGACATCAGATTTGAGCAGCTCGCGGTAGTCGTCCCACAACGGCAGCGGCCAGCAGCGCTCCCCGGCGCGCTCGCCGGCGTCGCGCACCTCGGCCAGCAGGGGCTCATCATTGCCGAGCATGCCGATGGCATGATGGCCGAGCGCGATGACGACGGCCCCGGTCAACGTGGCGGCGTCGATCGCGGCGACCGGCTTGAAGCGCCGGGCGTATGAGAGGGCGTCGCACAGAATCAGGCGCCCCTCGGCATCGGTGTTGATGATCTCGATCGTCTTGCCCAGGTGGCTCTTCACCACGTCGCCGGGCTTGATCGCAGTCCCGGAAGGCAGGTTCTCGGTAGCCGGTATCAGGCCGACGACGTTGATCTTCGGCTTGAGACGTCCCAGCACCTCGAAAGCCCCGAGCACTGCGGTCGCGCCGGATTTATCGAACTTCATATCCTCCATGTTCGCCGCCGGCTTGATCGAGATGCCACCGGAATCGAACGTGACGCCCTTCCCGATCAACGCCACGGGGGCACCTGATCCGCCGCCATACTCCAGCACAATAAATCGCGGTTCTTCCGCACTTCCTTGCGCGACGGCGAGGAGTGCGCCCATCCCTTCCTTCTTTATCTGCGCCTTGTCGAGGATCGTAGCCTTGAATCCGTGTGCCGCCGCAAGCTTGCGAGCCTCCTCGGCGAGATAGCTGGGCGTGCAGACGTTCCCGGGCTGCATCTGCAGGTTGCGCGTATACAAGTACCCGGCCGCGATGGCGTCCCCGATGCGGCGCCCCGCCTCGGCTTCGTCCTTGTCCGCCGCGTCGATCACCAGCTCGACGGACTCGATCTCGGGCTTGGGGTCCTCCGGCTGCTTTTTGAGTTCGGTGAACTGCCACCCGCCCTGTGCGGTACCCTCGATGAGCACCTGCGCCAGCTCGGCGGCGCCGAGACTGCCGCGTGCCTCCTTCGCGACGGCAAGGGAGAGCGTCTTGCTCCCCAGGCCGCGGGCACGCTTTGCCGCGATGGCCGCGGCGCGCCGGATGGCACTCCGCGTGATTTCGTTGGCCTTCCCTATGCCGACGAGCAGGATGCGCTGCGCCTTGCCGCTCGCGTAGACGAGCAGGGTCTCGTCCTTCTTTCCCTTGTAGTCACCGGAGGCGACGGCACGCTCGACGCCCGGATCGATCGCTGTCGTCGAGCCCCCGCCTTGGGCGACGATCAGCGCGAGCAGCGGCGTCTCCACGCTGCCGAGCGGCTTGGTCGAGATCAGAGTTTTCATGACAGGTGCTCGATGATGGCATCGGCGAACGCGGAGGTCGAGACCTCGGTCGCGCCGGGCATTTGGCGCGCGAGGTCGTACGTGACGCGTTTCGCCGCGATGGCGCCCTCCAGCCCGCCCACGATGGCGCGCGCCACGTCATCCCAGCCCATCTCCTCGAACATCATCACCCCGGAGAGAATCACACTGCTCGGATTGACCTTGTCCTGGCCCGCGTATTTCGGTGCCGTGCCGTGCGTTGCCTCATACACCGCGTAGCCGTCCCCGACATTGCCGCCCGGGGCGAGCCCGAGGCCGCCGACCTGCGCGGCCGCCGCGTCCGACAGGTAGTCACCGTTGAGATTTGGCGCTGCGATCACCGAGTACTCGTCGGGCCGCAGCACGAGCTGTTGAAACATCGCGTCGGCGATGCGATCCTTGATAACGACCTTGCCAACGTCCTCCTTGCGCTTGCCGCCCTCCGCCTCAGTCACCAGCTGCGCGCCGAAGCGCTCTTTCGCGATTTCGTAGCCCCAGTCGCGGAAGCCGCCTTCGGTGAACTTCATGATGTTGCCCTTGTGGACCAGCGTGACCGAGGGGCGTTTGCGTTTGATCGCGTATTGGATCGCTTTCACGACGAGACGCTGCGAGCCGAATTTCGACATCGGCTTGATGCCGATGGCGCTCTTCTCGCGGATCTTTGCACCGAAGCGGCGCTGGAGAAACTCGATGACCGCGTCGGCCTCCGGGCTCTCGGCCTTGTACTCGATGCCGGCGTAGACGTCCTCGATGTTCTCCCGGAAAATGACGACGTCGAGTTTGGCGGGCTCCTTTACAGGCGCGGGCACGCCGGCGAAGTAGCGAACGGGTCGGATGCACGCGTACAGGTCGAGGATCTGGCGGAGCGCGACGTTCAGCGACCGGATCCCGCCGCCCACGGGCGTCGTCAGCGGCCCTTTGATCGCGACACGATGTTCGCGGATGACCGCGAGCGTCTCCTCCGGCAGCCAGTTGCCATTCTGATTGAACGATTTCTCGCCGGCCAGCACTTCGCGCCACACGATACTGCGCTTGCCGCCCGATGTTTTGGCGAGCGCGGCGTCGAATACCTTGGCCGAGGCCCGCCAAATGTCGGGCCCGGTGCCATCGCCCTCGATGAAGGGGATGATGGGATGGTCGGGGACGATCCAATGGCCGTCCCGGAATTCGATTTTGGCGCCTACGGCGCCGCCGCGACGGCCTTCAACCTGTGTTGGCATGGCCCCCAGTTTACCACAAAAAGGTCCGCCTTTGCAGGCGAGCCTGAGACCTACCGGAACGCCCGAGGGGTTATTTGGGTAAGGGGTTTATGCGAATCACACCCTTGCCCGTCAGCGGAACCCTGCTCGCGATATTGGTGAGCGGCTGCTTCGGCGGTGCAGGCTCCGGCCTCGTCGGCATCAATGGCGGCAATGGCGGCAACGGCCCGCCGGTCCTGGGGTTCTTCGTGCAGCCGAATTCGGCCAATGTCGGTCAGGTCATCACACCGTCGGTCGAGATCGTGGTGCGCGATTCCGTGGGCGGCACGGACAGCTCGTTCACCGGCAGCATCACGATCAGCTTCGCATCCAATTTGACGGGTGCCTCATTGAGTGGCACCACCGTCGTGCGACCGGTGAACGGGATCGCGAGTTTCGGCAACCTCGCGATTGACAAGGCCGGCTCTTACACGCTTCAGGCAAGTACCAGCGGCACCACAGCGGTGGTCAGCAACTCGTTCACGATTGGCACACCGAACGCGCCCTGACGGCCGAATGATCATTGATCACTGATCACTCTCCTCAGAGCTTGTAGCCTGCCAACGTCCCACTTGTAGTCTGTAAGAAGAGCATCCCCGAAATATCGTCCACCGCATACACGGGCTCGCGCTGCTTGCCGAGGTCGACGCGCGAGCGCGGCTGCGCGGTGTCCTTGTCGATTTGGAGCAGGACGTTGCCGTTCCCATCGGGTGATTTCGTCAGCACGAACACGGATCCCGGTGTCGCGAGCGACGCCTTGAAGCGTTTCGACGCCAGCGAGGCGGCCTGACTGGAGTAGCCTTGCAGTTGTGCCCCGCCCTGGCTGTACGCGGTGGCCAGTTGGCCCGTGATGCGTTTCGCGGTCGTGTCGGTCGCGTTGCGCGATGCCTGCGCAAACGCGTCCCCGTACGCCGCGGCCGCCGCGCCGTAGAGCCCGGCGCGCACGGAGTTGATCCGGTACAGCGCGCGCAGCAGCCCGGGCAGCTGCGGTGCCGGATTATAGACCTGCTGCTTGATCTGCCCGTCTCGACCTACGATGACGAGGTTCTGCGGTGAGATCAGCACGAGTCCCGACGTGCGAACCTCGAGGGTGGTCGGATCCTCGTCGCCCTGCAGCTTGATCTCTCCGCCCAGCGCGCGATACGTCCCGTCCTGGCGATTCACCGCGTAGAGATGGTGGTCCTTGTTCGCATACGCGTACAGCGTGCTGCCATCGATGGCGTGGAGCAACACGGCCGACTTGCCCTCGATCGCATCCTTGTACTTCGGCTCGCCGCTCGACAGGTCGATGATGTTGACTTCGCCGTTCGTCGCTTGATCAGCGCGTGAGACGTAGAGCAATCCAGCCGGCGTCAGCTCGGCATATGCGAGCTGCCCCTTGATCTTCACATCCTTCTTCAGGCGTACGGTGGCCGTGGCGATGTCGAGCACATTCACGAACGTGCGCGACTCCGCGTCGACCGCCAGCACTGCAGATCCACCGGTGATGATCGCCTGCCTGACCGTGCCGCGCATGCGCAGGGGCTTCGCGGCGATCGTGGTGCCATCCTCGTAGCGAGCGATGTTCAGGCCGGTCTGCACCACCCCGTTGATGACGCGCACATTGCCCGGCGCCTCATTGGGTGGCGGTGACTCGGGCAGGATGATGATGCCGCCGGGATGCTGCACGATGTCGTGGACCCATCCCTCGATGATCGCCGGCTGGGCCCACAGTGCCTTACCATCGGCGAGACGATAGGCCATCAGGCGATCGTCGAAACCCACGTAGATGCGATCGGGCTTGTCGACGGACGGGAAGAGCCGCACGTGCTTAGCGGGGTTGCCGGCGCGTGCGGTCGGCAACGTCGCCGACCAGCGCACTGCGCCCGTTTTCGCGTCGAGTGCGCGCAGCCCCATCAGGGTGTTCACGACGATGACCTCGGGGCCGGCCTGTAACACTTCGAGTGTGGTTGCCCCTGATGCCATGCGCACGAGCCCCTGCATCAGACCGCCGAGGCCGCCGCGCTTCGGTTCGGTCTGTTGAAAGAGCGATTCACTCACCCAGCGCTGATTGCCAGTCGCCAGGTCGTAGAGCGCCACTACCGGCGGACCCGATGCGCGCTGGCCGTGCACGATCAGCGTACCCGTCTGCGGCAGCACGCGCCGTGTCACGACCCTCGTCAAACTCAGTCGCCGCGAGTCGAACAGCACGGTGCCGGTGACAGGATCGAAAATCAGGGACAGGCCGGGCTTCGCCGCTTCCATGAGGAGCGACCCCTCGACCATCCGCACGCTGTCGACGGGGAGGCCGCCGAGCTCCGGCTTCTGCCATGTGATCAGACCGCGCTCGACGTCGACGCCCGCGAGGGCGCCGTCGCTCGACACCAGCAGGGCCCCTGCGGGCGTGATCTGCTGCCACCGGATATCGCCGCTGAAATGGAGTGTCCAGGCCGCGACCGAACCAACGGGCGTCTGGGCGGGCGGCGTGGTCGGGTGCGCAGCCTGAAGCAGAACGAGGAGCAGTGGCAAAGCCATGAGTGACCTCCTGGGAGGCTCCCATATCCCCCAATGGCTGCCTTTCGCGCAAGGCTTAAGGCGGGGGTGGCTGACGGCTGAAGCGCACGTCTACGGTTCGCTGGGTGTCGATCTTCGCTTGCCGGCCGAAGCGATAGGTCGTGATGACATTCGCCGAGTCTTGGAGGGGCACGCCGCGCGCGATGTTGCGAAAGCGGGTCCAGAAGTTCATCGAGCGAACGTCGAGCAAAGCTGATTGCTCGGGCCGGGTGAGCCACGTCGTGGTATAGCGCAGCTCGTAGGTGTTGGGGTCGAGGAACGCGGCGCCCGCCATATCGGCCGAGGGGATGCGCGTCGCCGGCTCGAAGTCGATGCGCACGAGTGTCTCGCCGCCGACCGAGTCCCGTCCCGCCAGGCGGAAGCAGTGATTCGCGATGAAGTCGGCGTTGCCCAGATCCTGCAGCTCGGCGCTGTGGATCACCACCATGTTCTCGGGACTGCCCCACGGCCACCACGCGGGTTCGACGACGCGGCCCACGGCGTAGGGATGGGCGTCGTTGCTGGTGAAGCGCAGCGTCTGCGTCTCGGGTCGCCCCGTGTCGCCGCGCTGATTCACTTCGCGCATCGTGATCTGCAGCCCGTAACGGAACGGGTAGGAGTCCGCGAGCAGCTCGAAGCGCCGCGCGTTCTCCTGGAGCTGGTCAAAGACGGCGCGCAGCGCCGAATCGATCGAGTCGGGCCGGCCGGGATTCGTGCACTGACCGGCGGCGATTGTGATCGGAGGCAGCTCGATGGCGAGGTGCCGCAGCGCGATTCGCATCCTGATGGTGCTGTCGCCGCCAACGACGACGTGCGTGTCGAGCGGCGTGTAGGCGATTTGGCGGACGCTGAGGAGGTAGGTGCCGGGCTTCGCCCCGTCGAACGCAAACCCGCCGGCGCCGTCCGTGAATTGTCGCCCGACGTTCGGGTGCAGGGTGACGATGCTGAAGCTGAGCGGCAGGCCGGTTTCGGCGCTGACGACAGTACCGCGGAGGGAGGGTTGCTGGGTGACGGCGACGGAACCGCACGCTAGCCCGAGAGCGAGTTTCAGGCGCACCCTCACGGGCCAGGTGGCCTCGTCATGAGCTCCATGGTGATCAAGCGCTGCTCCTCGGTGCGTTCCATGAGCGATTCGCCGCGTGTCCGGCTGAGCGCGAGGATCCAATCGGTCACGAGAATCCCCGGCATTGCCTCACAAAATCTGCTCGTCGCGATGAGGGAGATGAGACCTAGGGCTGCCTGAGCCGGATGCGTCACTTCGACCACTGTGTAGCGAGCCATGTACGTCGTCGAGTCGAGGTACGTGGCACCGGCGACGTCACTCGTCTTAATACGGGTCGTGGGCCGGAAGTCGATTCGAAGGAAGGTCCCGCCCTGAAGCGTGTCCCGGCCCACAAACGAAAAACAGTGGGTGGCCACAAAGGTTGAGTCGGCGAAATCCTCGAGCGTCGGCAGTCGGATGAGATCTTGGTTCTCCCACAGCCGTGTGAGCCGCCGGCCACGGATGTCCTCTTCGTATCCGACGCGGCTCACGATGTGCCCTGGGCGGTACGGCCAGCGATCCGTGCTCTTGACGTCAAAAGTGTCGGTAACCGACCGCTCATTACGGCGCGGCAGTTGGAGGTCGGTGAGGGTGCGCTCGATGCGTAGCCGGTGCGGGTGCTCCTCCGCGAGGAGGCGCATGCGACGCGCGTTCGCGACGACCTGATCGAACACGATGGCGAGCGCCGGGGTCACGGTCGGATCCGGCGCGCCGGGCCGCCGGCAGTCTGAAGTGCCCGAAACGGTCACGGGCGATAGGAGGACGCCGAGCCGCTTGAGTCGAATCAGCAGAGGTGACGTCGCCGGAATCGCGATTGTCGAATCGAATGGCAGGTAGCCGATCTGGCGCACGACGAAGTGGTAACTCCCGGCGCGCAGAGCGGCGATCCCAAAGTGTCCCGTCTCATCCGTCAGGCGAGGCGCCAGACCATGAACCTCCACGATGCCGTACGGAACTGGCTCTGATGTCTCGGCCGTGAGGACCGTGCCGCGGAGAGTGAAATCGGACGGTTGTTGTGGAATGAGCCGCTGCAACGGTAAGATCGCGAGGAGCAGCGAGAGGAGCACTGTTCGGAGTGGGGGCATCATTTTTCTACCCGAATGCCCGAGGAGAGAGTCGAACTCTCATGGGGTTGCCCCCGACGGATTTTGAGTCCGTTGCGTCTGCCATTCCGCCACTCGGGCCGATTGCAGCCCGCGAAATATACCTACGGAAATAGCAAGCGGCCGCCACGGAGCAACCCGTGGCGGCCGCATTCATGGCTCAAGGCTTCGACTAGATCCCGCGGCGGCGGCCTCCCCGAATTCCCGGGCGCGCAGGTCTCGTGGCCGGGCCTCTCTGCATCCCCCGCCCTTCCCGCCGCTCCATCCGCAGCTCGCCGACCCGCTGCATCAAACGCTCACGCATCTGTTGGTAGCGGGCTCGCTGGACCGGCGTGAGATAGCCGGACATCTCTCGGTCCTGATCCTGCTCGATCTTCAGCATCTCCGCGCGGCCCGTCTGAATCCCAGCCATCAGCTGGCGCACGCTATCGGAGTTCGCCGCGATGCCCGGCTGCATCTGATTCTCGAGCGCGCGACGGCGTTCCATCTGTTGCTGCATGACATCGCGCCGGCGGGCGCCAAACCGTTCCTGCGTCGCACGGAGCTTGGCCCCCTGGTCCTGCGAGAGGTTCAGGTCCTCTTGCACGCGGCGAGTGAACGTCGACTCGATTTGCGCGCGCAACCGTCCCGCTTCCACGGTGTCTCGCTGCTGAGCCGAAAGGCTCGGCGCGAGGAGGACGACCAGGCTGAGTAGCACGTACTTACTCATCATGTTTATCCCTCCAAAGCGCGCAGTACTGCACGCAGCTGCTGCGCGTCCAGTTCATGCAAGTCCGTGCTGCCTTCCGGTACGGCCACACTATCAGTGCGGATCAATTCATCGAACGTCGCGAGCACATCGCGCAGCTCGTCTGCCGAGAGATCGCTCAGATCGTCGGCCACGAAATGGGCGGTATGCCCAGACCCGGGTCGGATGAGACTCTGGCGGACCGCCATTGCCCCTCCCAGTACGATGACCAGCGCCGCCGCGATCCGCAGCCATGCCTGCTGAACCCAGACCAGGCGGCGCACCGGCTGCTCGCGCAAGCGCTCGACGACCTTCCGCGCAGTCGCGTCGACGTCGAGCCGTGCGGCAGCCCCGCTGCCAAGTCGCTTCGCGAGATTCTCGAGTTTCTCGTCGTTCACTTCACTATCTCCTTCAGTCTCCGCACTGCGTGATGGTAATGCACGCGGGCTGCTCCGGGTGTCGTCGCCAGTGCCGCCGCGATCTCTTCGTACTCCAGTCCCTGCTGCGCCCTGAGGAGGAACACTTCCCGCTGCAGCCGCGGCAACTGCTGCAATCCCGCCGCGAGTAACGCTTCGGTCTCCCGCGCCTCGGCATGCTCGTGCGGGTCACCGGTGACATCGCGCACGGCCTCATCCAGCGGCAGCACTTTGCGCCGCGAGGCGCGGCGTCCGAAATCCTTCAGCACGTTGCTGCCGATCGTCAGCAGCCAGGTGCGAAACTGACATTGCCCGCGGAAGCGGTCCACGCTGCGAAACGCGCGGATGAACGTCTCCTGTACCAGATCATCCACATCCGCATCGGGCGCCCCCGCGCCGGCCAGAAACCGCGCCAAGGGCCGAGCGTGGCGTCCGACGAGCTCGGCCGCCGCCTGTTCGTCGCCGTCCCGCCATGCAGCAATCAGGGCGGCATCGGGCGCCGCATCGGTTCGCGGCAGAGGATTCGCCATTGGCTCCGTTTGTCTGTGGACGTGGAAAGCCACGCAATATTAAGGACCCTTGCCAGCACGCGGGCTCGTAGATAGCTTCGAAATTCGAACAATCGTTCGAAATCATGCGTCCCTACGACGAGCGCCTCGACCACCTGCTTGCCCGCGCCGCCCGGGTCTTTGCGGACAAGGGCTACCACCCCACCACCATGCGGGACCTGTCCGCCGCGAGCGGCATGTCCCTGGCGGGGATGTATTACTACGTGCGCGGCAAAGAAGATCTCCTGGCGCTCGTCCAGGAGCGCTGCTTCACGCGGGTCCTGGACGGCGCGCGGCAGGCGGTCGCGTCGGCCAGCGATCCCCAGGAGCGGCTGCAGGCGTTCATCCGGCACCACGTTTCGTTTTTCGCGCAGCACATGGCCGAGATGAAGGTGCTGTCACATGAAGCGTCGCCGCGCAGCGTCAGCGCGATCAAGCGGCGCTATGTCGACTTGCTCGAGTCCATTCTCAAAGAAGCGGCACCGGAGCACAGCGCGCTCGACCGCAGCGCGGCGGCCTACATCCTCTTCGGTATGATGAACTGGATCTACAATTGGTACGACCCGGCCGGCCACATCGACCCCACGCGGCTGGCCGATCTCATGGCGAGCATCTTCCTCGGCGGCTTCGTCGAGACCCATCAGGAGGCGAAATAATTCCATGGCAACCATGACTGAACCGCAAATCAAGACGCTCATTCAATACCGCACCGATGGCGGACTCGCCATCATCGAGCTCGACGATGCTCCGGCGAACACCTACACCTACGAAATGATGCACCAGCTCGACGAGGCGATCTTGCGGGCGCGGTTCGACGACAACGTGCACGTCATCGTCCTGCGTGGCCACGGCGACAAGTTTTTCTCGGCGGGCGCCAACATCGGGATGCTGAACAAGGTGACGCCGCGATTCAAATACTTCTTCTGCTTGCACGCCAATGAGACGTTGAACCGCCTGGAGCAGACGCCGAAGCTCACGATTGCAGCGCTCAACGGCCACACCGTCGGCGGTGGCCTCGAGATCGCCATGGCGTGCGATCTGCGGATCGCCAAAGAGAACGCGGGCAAGAT
>WNEZ01000394.1_pt1 | contig 35328 bp, 44 predicted proteins | sample 5400521 | NCBI WGS metagenome assembly WNEZ01 (sample SAMN13153339, study PRJNA577476) | soil metagenome | isolation source: 120 cm saprolite under Douglas fir tree site 2 hole 1 replicate 1 | place: USA:California | collected 2015-04-18 | reverse complement strand
TCAGGTCAAAGCGATGCTCACCAATTCTCGGGACATCGCCATGCAATATTCGCCCAACAACCTGGTCTTCACCATTTCATTGGTGGATGGCGGCACGCTCGACCTGATTCGCGGCTTGGGCAAGAACGTGGTCAGCTCCGCCGACCTGGTGGCGCAGTTTCAGGCAACTTGGACCGAAGATCAGATCAAGTCTCATTTCGCGGCCCGCGATGCCATTGATGCGATTACCGGCGCCGCTTTCAAGGAAATCGGAAAGCGGGCGCGGAACGGCGGGACCACTGAACACGAAATGCAACAGTGGATTCTGGAGGCCTTCCGCCGCGAAAATCTCGTGGCCGACGATTTGCCGGTAGTCGCCGTGAACGCCAACAGCGGCAACCCGCACTACGCTCCCGGGCCGGGAAATTCAAAGCCAATTCGCCAGGGGGATTTTGTCCTGCTCGATATCTGGGCCAAAAAGAACACGCCCGAGGCCGTATACTACGACATCACCTGGACTGGTTTTGTGGGCAAGTCTCCTTCCGATCGCATGCAAGAAGTCTTCAACATCGTTCGCCAGGCACGCGACATCGGAGTGAAAACGGTGTGCGAAGCGGTGGCCACGGGCAGGCCCATCGCGGGGTGGGAGGTGGACCGCGCGGTTCGGGGTTTCATCAAGAACGCCGGCTTCGAACAGTACTTTATTCATCGCACCGGACATTCCATAGGCACCGACGTTCACGCCAACGGGGCCAACATGGATGACCTGGAAATTCACGACGAGCGCCGCATCCTGCCCAATTCGTGCTTCTCCATCGAACCTGGCATCTATTTGCTGGAATTCGGAGTGCGCAGTGAAGTGAACGTGCTGGTAAGGCCGAAAGCGGCGGAAGTGACGGGCAAAATTCAAAGTGAAATCGTGACCATCTGAATGGCAAATTCAACTAAACCAGCTCCGGCAGAAGTGCAGAAGACGCCCGGCACGCCGGCGTCTCCAAGAATGGCGGTGATCGCCCCGGCAGTGGCGTGGCTGATCCCGGGTGCCGGGCATTTGATCCAGAAGCGTTGGATTCGCGGGCTGTTGCTCATGGCCTCCATCGGCACCATGTTTATCCTCGGACTGATGATGCAGGGGCGGGTGTATCTGCCCAACGGCGGCGACATTCTTGACATTCTCGGCTTCGTCGGCGACGTGGGAGCAGGCGGACTCTACATCGTGACCCGCATGCAAGGGTGGGGACACGGCGCCATCGCCCACGCCACAGCGGATTACGGCACCAAGTATCTGATCGTGGCCGGACTGCTGAATTTCATCAGCGCCGCCGACGCCTACCACATTGCCATCGGGAAGAAGCCGTGATCGGAAAAACAGAATGACCCTGGAACTCTCCCATTTCAGCGCCGCCGTGCTGTTCTCGGTATTCGCTTCGGTAGTTTTCGGAATCACCCAGCGCAACACTCCCAGCGAACAAGTCCGCTACGGCTTATATTGTTTTGCCATGTTTGCCGGCGGAGTGTTTCTGGCGGGATGGGTAATGTGGCTGCTACGGCACTGACTTCAGCTATCAGCTTGCAGCCGTCAGCTTTCAGCCCTGAATCCTTTCCAAGCCTGATTTTTACTGGTTTCTAGAAACTGGAAACCTGAAACTTTCGCGTCGCTCATTAAGCAAAGGCAAAGTCGAGGGATGGCAGCCTTTACTGAGAGCTGAAAGCTGAGAGCTGACAGCTATCCTTCCCACACGAACGCATCAAACACTCGCCGAGTGTCGAATCCCAGGCGCTGATAGAGCGTCACGGCGCGGGCATTTGCCTCGGTCACGGTGAGCGAGAGCAGAGAGAAATTGCGCTGGCGAAGATTCCCCCCGGTGGCTGCGATCAACAACTCGCCAAGTCCATGGGAACGATATTCGGGCAGCACGCATACCTGGGTCACGTGACCAACATCGTGGCGCACCCGGGAACACAGAATGAGCCCGACCAGGGTGCGCGCCCGCTTGTGCACGGCTACAAACGATCCCTCAGGATCGAATGTGCCGCATCCCGGAAAACGCACAATGTTGTTCAGGAAACGCAGGGACCCGCTCAAAGTCCGGTACTGGTCGTTGATCTCAGAGTCCACATGGCCACGGTAAGCGGTCGTGATTACGGCGGCGGCCGGCTGGTAGTCCTGCTCCAACCAGTGCCGGATCTCGATTTCAGGATCCACCCGCGGGGGCGGCTTCACCGCGTCACCCAGCGGCAGCACCATGAAAAGCCGGGGGTGCCGCTGAAATCCCTGCTCCACGAATGGCCGGGCGACCACGCCGGCTTCGTGCACCAGCAATTGCGCCTCAACCCGATGAATGCCGGGTGACTGCTGCAGAGTCTCGATCACATGCAGCAGCAGGCGCGACTCCACTTCGTGGGGATCGGGCAGCCTGCCACCGTTGGCGACGAAAAGGTCTCCAATCACGCCCTTGCTGCCTTCATAGACAAAAAAGGCGTATCCCACGATTTGTCCGCGCTCGATGGCGGCATAGCCAGGCAGGATCTTGGCATCCACGTAGCGCAGGATCATTTCCGCGGAGCCGCTATAGTCCCAGGAAAGCACACGCGCCCATTCCCGAACCTCATCCTCCAGCAGAGGACGCAGATCCACGGAAGAGAAATGCCTAAGATCGAGAATCTCCACCTGGGAGCTCCTGGAGGGTTCCGGCTTGCTAAGCGCGCTCATGGCGGGCTGCGAACAGCGAGTGTAGTGCTTCGTCACAGCCCGAGGCAAACGGGGGGATAAGAAGTGGTAACAGGTGGCAGGAGCGTTCAATATTGGCAATCAGCACTCAGCATTCAGCAAACACTGAATCTTTTGGTGCGGCGAGACGCTAGCGGAAGTACTTCATTTTGCCGCAATCCGCGTCTGTGAGTGCTTGGCTGAGTGCTGAATGCTGAGTGCTAATTGCTGCCCTTCCCCACCCAGTAATAATCCAAGCCCTGTGGCGCAAAACTTCCCAGATACGTGACGCGCCGGGCGGTTGTCCACTTTGCGATATTTACTTGCTGTCCTTCTCGAGTGATCAATAGATGTTCGCCGTTGGGGACTTGTCCCAATTCGTAACGCGCAATATTCTGATTGCGATAGAACTGCAAGCCATATTCGGTCTCTCGCGAAAGTTGCAGAATCGCCAGGGGCAGAGATCTGTTATCTACTCGGCTGACTTCCTGAGACAACGGACGGGCGGAAAGCGTGGCATCAAGAGCCGGAGCGCCAAGGCGCAGCACCGCGGCCACGGCCAACACCACTGGCACCAGCGTCACGAAGCGCAACACCCGAAGGCCGACCTGGCCTCGCAAGGTTAGCGCGATACCGACGGCCAGCACTGCCGCAAATCCCAGCGAGATCGCCGCCGCACGGCCCCACGGCAGCCGGTGCTGAAACACGATGTATTGCATCATGAGGGCAGCGACTACGGGAAGCGCCGCGACAATTGAATGCAGGAGAAGCAGCGGAAAGCCTGGACGATCCTTATCCACTACATGTCTGCGCACATATTCCGCAAGCAGCAGTGTGCCCGCAGGTAAGGCCGGCAGAATATAGCCCGGCAGCTTCGAGGCGGAAAATGAAAAGAACGCCAGCGGAACCAGGAACCAGATGACTAGAAACGCAGGTAAGGCGTCGTCGGACTGAAGCATTTTTCTTTTTTCTGTCCACCAGACACGAATACTCTCGACCAGGGCGGCGATCACGAACACGGTCCACGGCACAAGCGCAAGCACCACAACCGGCAAGTAGTACCAGAACGGCTGTGTATGGTGATAAATGTCCCTGCCAAAGCGCTGCAGATTGTGCTCCAGAATGAACACGCGGAAAAATTCCGGATTATTGAGCTGGACCGCGACGTACCAGGGAAGCGCCACCATGGTGAACAAGGCGATGCCCGGAATCCAGCATGTCCGCGCGATGAGCCGATAGTCGCCTTTGGCTGCGGCGAAGATGGTCACGATGACCGCCGCGAGAAATGGCGCAACCGGCCCCTTGGCGAGTGTGGCCAGCCCGAGGAAGGCGTAGAAAATCGCCAGGTAACGCTGGCTCGAGCGTTCATACCAGGCATACCAGGCCAGCATGGCAACGGTGAATGTGGCCGCGAGCGGCATGTCCATCGACGCCGCGCGGGCAAATCCAATCACGCCACTGGCCGAGGCCGTCATCAGCGCACCGTCAAGTTGAAACCCAGTGAACGAAAATCCAGAGCGAAAGTGTCGCAGGAAGAGATAGACAGCGAGCACCATCAGAGTGGCGTCCACCGCCGAAAACAGGCGTGCAGCCCAGTCGCTGACGCCGAAGAAGCGGTAGGCGAGCATGGTTTGCCAATAGTAGAGAGCTGGCTTCTCAAGCCAGGGTCTACCACCAAGGGTGGGCGTAACCCAGTCGTGCCGGGCGAGCATCTCCCGCGCCACCTGCGCGTAACGCGGCTCGTCGGCTCCGACCAGGCCGAAATATGAGAGCCCGAAAAAAAATAGGAACCCGCAGAAGCCGGCCAGGAGCAGCCACTCTGAACCTATATTCGTAGCAACAGGATTTGAGCCGGAGGGACTGGCATTCGGTTTCAAGGTCGAGTTGGATGAAGGCGGCACGAGTCGGCTTCCGGAAGACCTACTGCAGAGAGGATCCAAGCCGCAGTTCCGCTAGAATTCGTTCGGTCGCGGCCGACAAGGGTCCATCAAGCGCGCAGCCGCTGGCGCATTGATGTCCGCCGCCGCCAAAACGCTCGGCCACCGCCGCTACATCCACTTTGCCTTTGCTGCGCAAACTTACGCGAAACCGCCCGTCGGGAAGTTCGCGGAAGAATAATGCCACCTCAACATCCTGCATGGAAAGCGCGTAATTCACCAGCCCTTCGCAGTCTTCTTCTTTCGCATGGCAACGTAGCATCTGCTCCTGGGATACAGAGATCCAGGCCAGCGGTCCTTCCCGGTGCAGGTGGGAGAGGGCCGCACCCAACAGCCGCATCTTGGCGGTGGAATGCCCGAAATAAATGCTGCGCGCGCAGTGTGCCGGGTCCGCGCCAGCCAGCACCAACTCTCGCGCCACCGCGAAAGTATGTTCGTTCGTCCCTTCGAACATGAAGGAACCGGTGTCGGTGAGAACCGCGGTGTAGAGGCAGGTGGCGATCTCGGGGGAAATTTTCACTCCGGCCTCTCGCGCCAGGCGGTACACCATTTCCGCTGTGGCCACCGCCTGGGGATCAATCCAGTTGACGTGAGCGAATGGCTTGCCGCTCACATGGTGATCAATGCTGATCAGGAAGCGGCCTTCCAGCCCTTCAAGCCGGGTGCGCTGGATGCTGTCGCATTCCAGGATGATGGCCGCTTCGTAGTCACCGTTCACGCGTTCCGCCTGAACCACGGTTTCCGCAAAGGGCAGGGGCTGATAAATCCGCGGCACACCGTCGTGCAGAACGACCTCGGCTTCCTTCCCCATCGAGCGTAGTATCTGACGACACGCCAGCGCCGAACCGATCGCGTCCCCGTCTGGCCGCGCGTGCGAGGTCAGCAGGAAGCGGTTGCGCTGCTCGATGTGCTTGAGAACCTCTGTCAACATATCAGTCGTCGGTCTGCAGTCGTCGGTCTGCAGCCATCAGCATATTTGCCGAAAGTTCAGTTGTCAGTTATCAGCCGCCAGTTGTCAGCCTTTGCCTGACGACTGAAGACCGACGACTGACGACTATCTTCTCTTTTTCCTCGTCCGGCCCAGTAACTCATCGATCCTGGCGCCGTACTTGTCGGAGCGGTCCAGGTGAAAATAGAGTTCGGGCGGACGGCGAAGGTGTAAATTCTCCGCTACCTCGCGACGGATATACCCGACCGCTGCGGTGAGGCCTTCCAGCGAGCGGGCGGCTTCCTGGTCATCTCCATCGAGCGAAACGAACACCTGCGCTGAGCGCGAATCTTCCGCCAATACCACGCTGGTGACGCTGACCAGGCCGATGCGCGGGTCGCCCAGTTCGCCTTCCACGATCGTCTCAATCTCCTCTCGCAGGGCCTCTCCCAGGCGCTCCCGATGATATTTCGCGCCGCGCTTCTCCACATGCACCTCTTGAGTAAAACGGATGAGAATATCAGAAAAACCGCTCCGGGGTCTCGGGGCTGACCGCCTTTTCGGGATGCTGGCCTGGCTCTCAGGAAGTGTAGGCGCCAGAACAGGCTACAGCCGGACAGTGTCAGAGGTATTCGAGAAAGGAATCGGCAACATCTGCGCCACCGTTGTTCGCGATGCGTGTGGCCTGGCGCTCCACATTTTTCATCAGGCCGTCGAGATAGTCGCGTGAATCGGAAATACCGACCACGCCAACTGTAGCCCGGTTCCACAGTCCGCTGGAATCCAATTCCGCCACCGCCACGTTGAAGTGGGCGCGCAGACGGTCTTTCAGGCTGCGTACCACCTGCCGCTTGTCTTTGAGGGACTGCGCCGCTTCGATGTGCAGTTCGAGGGTGAGAAAAGCGATCAAGGCAGTCGTCAGTCGCCGGTCGTCGGTCGTCAGCAAACCCTGAAGACTGACGACCGACGGCCAACGACTGCTCTTAAGCCATGGCTTCGGCGGCAACTTTTTCGGTCACGAAGGCTTCGATCACGTCGCCTACTTTGATGTCACCGTAGTTGGAGATCGAGATGCCGCACTCCATGCCGTTGCGCACTTCGCTGGCGTCATCCTTGAAGCGCCGCAGGGACCCGACCTTGCCGGTGAATACAACGTTGTTGTCGCGCAGCAGGCGCACCTCGGAGTCGCGCTTGATGAAGCCGTCGGTCACGGAGCAACCGGCAATCGTACCCACCTTCGGAATGCGGAAGGTCTCTTTCACCTGGGCGCGGCCCTGGTAGGTTTCCTTGATGGTCGGCTCAAGCAGCCCAGTCATGGCGCGCTTGATCTCGTCCTGCAACTCGTAAATGATCGAGTGCAACCGGATGTCGACCTTTTCCTGCTCAGCCAGTTCCTGCGCCTTGCGCTCGGGACGCACGTTGAAGCCGATGATAATGGCGTTCGACGCGGACGCCAGCAGGACGTCGGACTCGGTGATGGCGCCCACGCCCGAGCGCAGAACTTTCAGCCGTACTTTGTCGTTCGACAGCTTCGACAGCAAGTCGCTGAGCACTTCCACCGACCCACCCACGTCGGCTTTGAGGATGATATTCAGTTCCTTGGTGCCGGCCGTCTTCAACTGTTCCGCCAAGCCTTCCAGCGAGACGCGGGAACTCTTGGCCAATGTAGCTTCGCGGGCTTTCTGTTCGCGATACTCGGAAACACCGCGCGCTTTGTCGCGGTCAGCCACCACGACGAACTGGTCGCCTGCCTGCGGCAGCCCTTCCATACCCAGAATTTCAACCGGGGTGGAAGGCGGGGCGGTTTCGAGCTGCGCGCCGCGATCGTCAAACATGGCGCGCACCTTGCCGTACACGTTGCCCACGACGAAGTTGTCTCCAGCCCGCAAGGTGCCGTTCTGTACCAGCACGGTGGCCACAGGTCCGCGTCCCCGGTCGAGCTTGGCCTCCAGAACTACGCCGCTCGCGGGGCGATCCGGCGTGGCCTTGAGTTCCTGCAGGTCGGCCACCAGGCAGATCATTTCCATGAGCAGGTTCAGATTCGTCTTCTGCTTGGCGGAAACGTCCACGAACACCGTGGTCCCGCCCCAGTCTTCCGGCATCAAGCCGCGGTCGGCCAACTGCTTCTTTACCCGATCTGGCAACGCATCGGGTTTGTCGATTTTGTTTACCGCGACGATGATGGGAACTTCCGCAGCGTGAGCGTGATCAATGGCCTCCAGCGTCTGGGGCATGACACCATCGTCGGCGGCCACCACCAGCACCACGATGTCAGTGGCCTTGGCACCGCGGGCTCGCATGCGGGTAAACGCTTCGTGGCCTGGCGTATCCAGGAATACGATCTGCCGGCCAAACGCCGGAGATTCTTTGTCCAGAATCGTCACCTTGTAAGCGCCGATGTGCTGGGTGATGCCCCCGGCCTCGCCTCCGGCAACGTTAGTCAGGCGGATGGAGTCGAGCAGCGTGGTCTTGCCGTGATCTACGTGGCCCATGATGGTGACCACGGGGGGACGCGGCACGCCCTCCACGGAAGCGCCTTCTTCACCCGCGGCGGCGTCGGAAACTTCCTTGGCGGCTTGTTCTTCGAAGGTGATCACGTTGGTATCGGCTCCGAAGAAGCGCGCCATCTCGCTGGCCAGTTCGGTATCGAGAGTCTGGTTGATGGTAGCGAACACGCCCCGGGTCAGCAGCCGAGCAATCAAGTCCTTGGCGCGAAGCCCCAGCTTCTCCGCCAGGTCCTTGACGCTGATGCCTTCCGTGATAGTGATGCTGCGCGTGATCGGCTGCGGCTCGTTCGACAGCGACAAGCGCGGCGGCGGCGTGTAGCCCTTCATCGGGCCTTCTTTTATGCCACGCGGCACATAGCGCTGTCCCGGCCTGCGGGAGGGTGCGCCCGGCCGGCTGCCCGGCCGTGTCGTCGGCCCGGGAGGCAAAGCCCCCGGCCCTACTCCCAGCGGGCGTGTCCCAGTCGGGGACTGACGCGTCGGATGCATTGGCCTGCGCTCACCCGGTCGCAGCGGCGGCCGGTTTGATGGCGCGCCCGGTCGCGGCCGTTGAAAAATCGGTTGTCCTGGGACCGGACGTCCCGGGGCAGGACGCGTAGTGCCACTCGCGGGCGCTCCCGACACGCTTGCCGGTGGAGCTGGCCTCAAGGGCGCCTTATATACCGGACGCGGTCCGGTCTGGGGCACGATCATTCTCGGCGGCGGCGCTTGCGGTGGTGCAGGCGCAACCGGCGCTACCGGCCGGGCGACCATCGTCGGGGTTGCTGGTTGGAGCACAGAGGGACGCGGGGGTGTCGCTGCCGGAGCAGCGGAGGTCGCGGTTGGCGCCGCGGGTGCAACAACCACCGGTCGCGGAGCGACGGGGGCCGACGAAGCTGCTGGAGATACCGAAGCCGCGGGCGGCGGTGGAGCCGGCGGCGCAGGAACTGAAAAAGTTGGTCTTGGAGTTGAAGTCGGAACCACAAACTTCGGCGGAGCTGCTGGTGGAGGGCTCGGTGCCTTCGGAAGCGGCGCTTTGACGCTTGGCGGCGCGGGTGTGAAAGCCGGCTTGGTTTCTGCCGGCGCGGGTGCAGTTGCCGGCGGAGCAGCTGCAGCCGCCGGAGTCTGTTGCTTGCTGATGATGGCTTTTAGCGCGTCGCCGGGCTTGGAAATATGGGAAAGATCGATCTTGGTCTTGATTTCATCGGCGTCGGGGCGGCCAAGCCGCGAGGAGCGGCTGGAACTCTGTGCCTGGCTGGCGGCGCGGAATTGCGCGCGCACTTTTTCCGCTTCATGGTCTTCGAGAGAACTGGAATGGCTCTTCTTCTCGGTGACTCCAATCTCGGGAAGTACATCGAGAATCGATTTGCTTTTGACTTCCAGCTCCCTTGCCAGATCGTTGATTCGAATCTTGCTCATCCGCCCTTTCCGTCCTACGGACTGTCCCCGCTAAGTCTTCATATCAACCTCACGGCGTCAGCGTTGAGTTCTGCGCGGTCGCTTGCGCCAGCGCGAGAGAATTGCACTTACTGCTTGTCCTCGGAAGCTGCAGGCTCCTCCGCGGATTCAGCCGGTTCGGCTTCCCCGCCTGTTTCGCTGTTACTTGCTTCGACGTTACCCACTTCCACCGGGGCTGCTTCTTGGCCCGCTTCTTCGATTGTACTTTCGGTAGCTTCCGCAGGAGCTGCCGCTTCGGCTTCTGGGCTCGCGGCTGATTCCTCGGCGCCGGCTTCTGCCGGAATCGCTTCCCCTTCCGCCGGGGCGGCAAGGGATTCACCCGCGTCGCCCGACTCCAGGCTGGCGAAATAATTATTGACCGCCAGGCTGATTTTTTCCACCGTCTTGGGGCCAATTCCCTCAATGGCCTCCAGTTGCTCAGGAGTCATGTCCGCCAGGGATTCAACCGTGGCGACGCCGGCGGCGCTCAATTTCTCGATCAACCCCTCACCCAGGCCGGGCACATTCTCCAGCGGTGTGGACGCAGAGCCGACCAGGGCCGACATCTGCTGTTCCACTTCCTGCCGCTTCTCTTCCTCGCTCTTGATATCAATCTTCCAGCCCAGCAGCTTCGCCGCCAGCCGGACATTTTGTCCCTTCTTGCCGATGGCAAGGGAAAGCTGGCTGTCATCCACCACAACTTCCAGATGCTTGTCGCTGGCATCGACCACGGTCACGCGGCTCACCTTCGCCGGCTGCAGCGCTTTTTCCGCGAAGGTCACCGCGTCCTCGTGATACTCGATAATGTCGATCTTCTCGCCGCGCAGCTCGCGGATGATGGATTGCACCCGCATGCCCTTCATGCCGACGCAGGCGCCCACCGCGTCCACGTCCTTGTCTTTCGACATGACCGCGATCTTGGTCCGCTCTCCGGCTTCCCGCGCGATGGCGCGGATCACCACGGTTCCATCGTAGATTTCCGGAACTTCGGTCTGGAACAAGTGCTGCACCAGCTCGGGCGCAGCCCGCGAAACCACAACCGCCGGGCCTTTTGAAGCCCGCTCCACCCGGGCGATCACCGCCCGCACGCGCTCGCCCATGGCGAACGACTCGAGGCGCGACTGCTCTTTACGCGGCATGCGCGCTTCCGCTTTGCCGATATCGAAGATCACATCCGGACCCTCGATGCGCTTCACCGTGGCGTTGACGATCTCGCCCACGCGTCCGATGTACTCGTTGTACACGGTATCGCGCTCGGCCTCGCGCACTTTTTGAAAGATCACCTGCTTGGCCAGTTGCGCCGCGATCCGTCCCAGAATGCCCTCGGTCTGCTTGGTGATCTGCAGTTCGCCCCCCAACTCGACATTGGGATTGATCTTGCGCGCATCATCCAGCGTGACCTGAAGCACAGGGTCTTCCACCTGCTCGGGAGTCTCAACAATGGTCTTCACTGCAAAGGCGCGAATCTTGCCGGTTTCCTTGTCCAGCTCGGCGCGCAGGTTTTCCTGCGTCTTGTAATACTTGCGCGTCGCGACCACGATGGCATCTTCTACCGCGCTCACCACAATTTGCGGATCAATGCCTTTTTCCCGGCTCAACGCGTCGATCGTGTTATAGAGCTCACTTGCCATAGATAATTCCAGTCAAGACAAAGCGGGAACTCTGCAACTGAGTAATTTTTGTAATCGGGTAATTTTGTAATCTGAAAGCCCGGAGCCCAGGGTTCGACAATTACAAAATTACTCAATTCACCGATTACTCAATGCTTCTAAATCTCCGGCACCAGGTTCGCCTTCTCCACATTGGCCAGATCGATTTCCAATTTTTCAGCCGCGCCGGGTTCCGGACGGCGTTTCTTTTTCACCGCAGTCAGATCCAGCGTAAGATGCCCGTGCTGAAAACTTTCCAGCCGGCCTTCGAAGTGGCGGTTGCCATTCACCGGCTTCAACGTCGTTACCTTCACCCGGCTTCCCGCGAAGCGCTCATAATCGGCCGGACGAGTTAATTTTCGATCCAGTCCTGGAGAAGAAACCTCCAGCGTGTACGAACCACCGGGAACTGCGTCCTCCACATCGAGGATGGTGCCGACTTCCCGGCTCAGATTCGCGCAATCTTCGTGCGTAACCCCGGAGGGTTTGTCGATGACGATGCGGAGCATGCGCGCCTTGCCTCCGCCGCGCAACTCCACTTCCACGACCTCCACCCCACCGGAGGCCGCAACGCGCTCCGCAACCTCGCGCACCTTGTCGATCTCAAGTGCCATGAAACCAATAACTTACAACCAACTCCGCCGTCCCAAAACAGGCCGAAACTAAAAAGTGGGCTTGCGCCCACTGGTGTGTCTCGCCACGTGCTGGTAACTACACAACAGTTCCAGATATCAATATACGCCGCCGTCTGCCAAAAAACAAACCATTGGGACGGCCAGGAGCAGGGCGGTTTGGAGTTCTCTTGGTGGAAAGATTTGATTTTGGGTGGAGCAGCGCTTTAGCGCTGCAACAAAAGAGAACATACCGGCGGCTTTAGCCGCAGCGGTACCTCAGGGGCTAAAGCCCATCACAAGAATGCAATTTTATGCAGGCCTGAAGGCCTGCTCCACCCTGACCTGCTCCACCCTGACCTGCTCCACCCCGACTTGCTCCACCCCGACTTGCTTCACCAAAATTAGAGCGGAGCCGTGAGCGTTCCGGTATTGCCGGTGCGGTTATCTCGCACCGCCATTCGCAACTCGTTTTTTCCCGGGGGCAAGTTTAGGTCCATGTGCAGCAGCATGCCCTTTCCGACAATCTGCTGGTAGGTGGCGACATCGAAAGCCTGATCCACTTTGAGGCTTTGGCTTCCCAGCATTTTTCCGTCAGGGGCAAAAATCGCGGCGTACAGAACCATGTTGAATTTCTTGTTTCCCCCCGAGACGTCTTCCGTAGAAAGAGTGCGCGCGTCCACCAGAAAATCGACGCCCAGTTTGCCACTGGCCGCGGGTTTCACTTGCGCACTAAAGGTCACCAGTGTGTCAGGGGCACGGTCCTGCAACGCTTCCACCGCACCCTGCTCCGGATTGGTCTTTAAAGACGCCGGATCGATAGCAAAGTACCCGCGTCGGTAACGGGCATCGACACCATCACGGTTCAGTTTCACTTTTACCGAACGATACTTGCCATCCCACTTCTTGTCCTCAGGATAGTAGCCAAGGGTGTAGGAATTGGCCCCGTCTGCCATGGCCACCACAATTCCCTCTTTGATCTCGTTCTGATTTATGTAGGCGATGCCGCCTGTTTCGCGCGCGACTTCGCGCATGGTCTCCTGGCTCGCCGTCACATCCGACATGCGGAGTTGGGCCGCGTCTGTCATCGAATCTACTTGCCTGGCGGCAGTGTCGTCGATGGTCGCTTCCACGCCGCTCATCAGTCCCCGGGCATCGACAGGGTAAATCGCGACCTGGGCGCTGGCCAGTTGTGCGGAGGCCTCGCGGATCTCCTCCGCATGTCCTTGCCGTTCGACTCCAGCTATCGCGCCTCCGGCCCGGGTGCTCAGGCCGAGCTGATTCACGCTGGGAAGAGACTCGGCCAGTTCCTCCGCGCTAACATCGCGATTCTCCGGAATGAGGCTGAAGGGGAAGGCTGCCGTCACCCAGATCACGCTTTTGCGGCCGGGGATGCCTCCCAGAATTCTTGCCAACGCCCGCATAGCCGCGACCGTGGTCTCGACTCGACGATCCAGCACATAGGCCAGTTGAATGTTCTGGAATTCTCTCATCAGTTCTACAACCCCTTGCGCAGCTATCTCTGCACCCGATCCTCTAGCTGAACTCGTGCTAGGGGGACGCGGCGGCGCCGCGTTCGCCATCTCCTGGGCGAGAGGCTGATAGCTCTGTAAGGCCTTAAACAACACGTTGGGGTCCGCGGTGAAGTCCTGCAACATCCCTAAAGAACTGGTAAGAGTCAAGACGGCCGTGTGCTGGCCCGGCTTGTACTCTTCCTTCACGAATTTAAGCATCTGCTGGCGAGCATAGGCCTGGTCTTTGAAGGGAGTGTTGGCGGCGTCCAGCAATAAAATTACGACCGGCCCGCCCGGCGAGCGGTATTCCGGCTTGTTGGAATAAATTCCCGGTGGAAGCACTGGAGGAGGCTGGCTTTGCGCACCAGGCGCGGTGAAGAAAGCAACTTTCTGGGCCTTACCTTTTTCCTGGACCACGAAGTCTTCCTGGTGCAGTCCGGTGACGGGCTTGCCTTGTTTATCTGTGACCACAACATCGACCAGCACCAGATGAGTGTTGACCCGAATGGTGGGAGCGGGGACCTCGGAGTTGGAAGGTGCCGCCTGAAACCATCCACCCGCGATCATCGTGATCGCCAGGATGCCGATCAGGCACGCCCAGCGCGATTGCCCGCCGAGTCTTGTCATACTCATGTCTCCCTTAAAGCCCCGATCCGCGACTAAGCTAGTATGATTCGCGATTGGTTGCAAGCTTATAAGGTCCCACGATCCACGTAGGGGCGTCCGGGCCTAAGTGTGCGGCTTAGACGACAACCGCACCGCGCAAATAAGCTTCCAGCCTCTGCGGTTCAAACTGACCCACTACTGGATTTGCCACGGCCACACCGCATCTCTAGAATGAAGGTTTACCCTTAAAACATCCGAGAAACCCATGATTCATTTTCCTGTCCCCGAGGCACTTACCTTCGACGACGTGTTACTGCTGCCCGCGCGCTCCGACGTCGTTCCCGCGCAAGCCAACACCCAGACCCAGCTCACGCGCAATATTCGCCTGAACATTCCAGTGATCAGCGCCGCTATGGACACAGTCACGGAATCGCACATGGCGATCGCGCTGGCCCAGCAGGGTGGGATCGGAATCATCCATCGCAACCTGACGCCGGAACAGCAGGCCAACGAAGTGGACAAGGTAAAGCGCTCGGAAAGCGGAATGATCGTGGATCCGGTCACGATGTCGCCGGACGCCAAGGTTTCGGACGCGCTCGAAGTCATGCGCAAGTACAAGATTTCCGGCGTGCCCATCACCAAGAGCGGAAAACTGGTGGGCATTCTGACCAATCGCGATCTGCGCTTTGAGACCCGCTTCGACATTCCCATCAGCAAAGTGATGACCAAGGAAAACCTCATTACCGTGCCGGTGGGGACAACGCTGGAGGAAGCGGAGAACATCCTGCACGAACACCGCGTGGAAAAGCTACTGGTAGTCGATGACAACTACAACCTCAAAGGCTTGATTACGGTCAAAGACATCCAGAAGAAGTTGAAGTATCCCAACGCTGCCAAGGATTCGCAGGGCCGCCTGCGTGTGGGAGCGGCGATTGGCGCTACCGGCGACTTTCTGGAGCGGGCGCAGGAAATGGTGAAGTGCAAAGTGGATCTGCTGGCCATCGATAGCGCGCACGGCCACTCCACGCGCGTGCTCGACGCCATCAAATTGGTGAAGTCGAAGCTGCCGGAAGTGGACCTGATCGCTGGCAATGTCGGAACCTTCGACGGGGCGTGCGAACTGGCGCGAGCCGGAGCCGATGCCATCAAAGTGGGAATTGGTCCGGGCTCGATCTGCACTACCCGCGTCGTGACCGGAGCAGGCATGCCGCAGATCACGGCCATCGCCGAAGCCTATCGCGCTACCAAGGACGCCAACGTCCCAGTGGTCGCCGATGGCGGCATCAAGTACTCCGGTGACATTACGAAGGCTTTGGCGGCCGGCGCTTCGGGAGTGATGATCGGGTCGTTATTCGCCGGAACCGATGAAAGTCCGGGGGAGTTGATTCTCTACCAAGGCCGCTCCTTCAAATCCTACCGGGGCATGGGTTCGCTGGGAGCCATGGCTTCGGGTTCAAGCGAACGCTATTTCCAGAACACGGATGGAGACGCTTCGACTGCGATGTCAGGGGGAACGGAAGACGCCAATCGCCTGGGGAAACTTGTCCCCGAAGGCATCGAGGGACGCGTTCCCTACCGTGGTTCGGTCGCCATGATCGTGCACCAGATGGTCGGCGGATTGAAGTCAGGCATGGGCTACTGCGGATGCGCAACGATTCCGGAACTGCTGCAGAAGACGCGCTTTGTGCGCATCAGCGGAGCTGGCTTGCGCGAGAGTCACGTGCACGATGTGATGATTACGCGTGAGGCGCCGAACTATGCTGTGGAGTAGAAGCGGGAAAGCTCGCGTTTGAACTCAGCCCGCTTAAGCCCAGGCCAAGACCAGTTGCTCAAAACCTGGTTCGCGGCCATCCTATGGCTCGGGCTGATCGCGGCTGAGTCAAGCAATATGGCTTCGGCCGAGAACACCGGCCAAATTCTTTACGCCCTGCTGCATTTTCTACTGGGAGTAGTTCCGGCTCATTTCCTGGTGTGGCACTTCTACCTTCGCAAGACAGGCCACTTCGTGGGCTATTTCATGCTGAGCCTGCTCTTGTTCCGCTCCTGGCGAGCCACTTTTCCATTTCCCGGCATACCCTGGTCCGTGCAGTGGGCGAGAATCTCTTTCTTCATGACCGCGCTGGTCGCGTGCCTGGACGAGTGGCATCAATCCTATCTTCCCAAACGCACCGGAAGTCTGCACGACGTCCTGCTGGACTGCACGGCTGCTCTGGTGGCACAGCTGGTGATCTATCTGGTTTTGCGGCTGCGTACCCAAAAGCGGACTCTACTCGTGGATTCCGGCGAAGTAAATATCTGAAGACTGCGGACCGACGACTGCCTCAATACATCGAGTCGTACTTGGTCACAACCCATTCGCCGTCTTTCTTCTCCAGGGTTACCGAGAAGAGTTCCTTGTATGTCCCTCTTTGATCGGGAGCGTTGCGGCGTTTGCCGCGATAGCGCAGCAGGCGCAATGGAGGCGTGTCTTCCCAGTCCACCACTTCCCAGGAGACCAGGGGATGGCGGGCTTCAGAGTCGCAGATGAAGGCGGCGTACTTCTTGCGATAGTCTTTCGTCCAGCCGGCGAGCTCCTCCTTGCAGTTTCCGTCGCGCATGCTGCGGATGAACTTGGCCGCCTCCCGCTCGGAAGTGCGGTCACGCAGAGGATTGAGCGAAATGGAGTTTGGCACGCCCGAGAGCGGGTCGCGGTCCTCTGAACGGTCCAGCACCGGACCTTGACCGTTCAAGTGCATGAGATAGCCGAAAAAGATCAGCAGTAAAAGTACGCCAGCGCCTGCGGCGATGCCGATTTGATTACGTGAAAACTCCATGGGCCTCATACCAGTCTAGTGCGAGGTTCAGCGAGCACAAGATTACGGCGGATAGACTCCGGAGGACATGTACGGATGGGTGAAGTGCAGCTGTCAGCTCCCAGCCCTCAGCATTCAGCTAAACCTGATTTCGGATGGCGATGCGCTCAGCAATAACTACCTCTCTACAATTCGTGGCGTCATCCTGAGTGGCCCTCAGGCCGCGAAGGGATCTGGCGTGTATTGCCTCAGTTGGGCCGGGCTCCGATCTGGCCGGCGTCAGATCCGTCGGAGCGGCGGATGCCCCCTGGTAAAGCAAAAAAAAGGGACGGGTGCGGAACCCGTCCCTTCAATCGCTCTTTCTTGTCTATTACTCTTTGTCCTTTACCTTGTCTTCGCCTTCGGCGTGGTCGGCGGGATGCTCGACACCTTGCTGAGCCTCGGCTTCTTCCATGGCCTTCTTGGCCTCTTCGGCACGCTTGGAACGGACAGCAGCGCGCTTCTCGCGCTTTTCTTCCTGCAACTTCTCGCTGCCCAGCAGCTCGACGAATGCAGTGTCGGCGCCGTCGCCCTTGCGCCACCCGGCACGGACGATGCGCAGGTAACCGCCTTCGCGGTCGCCGAAGCGGGGAGCGACGGTGTCAAAAAGCCGGGTGACGGCTTCCTTGGTCATCAGGTAGGCGCCGGCCTGGCGGCGCGCGGAAAGGTCTCCGCGCTTGCCCAGCGTGATCATCTTTTCCACCAGTGGCCGCATGGCTTTCGCCTTGGGCACGGTGGTTTCTATACGCTCTTCGACGATGAGCGAAGTCACCAGGTTCCGCAGTAACGAGCGGCGGTGGCTGGTGTTACGTCCCAGTTTCCATCCAGCTACTTTGTGACGCATTGTGGATCCTCTAGGGCGAAAGTCTAGGTTCTGGTTTCCAGTTTCAGCAACTCCGAAGCTCGCCGTGAAACTGGAAACCGGGTGGCGCAAGGGCCACCCGAAACTGCTTTATAGATCGTTATCCGGACCGTACGCCGATGCCGGCAGCACCTGGTTCGAAGTCGGACCGGGCACGGCGTTGCCGTGCTCGTCGATCTTCATCCCCAGGCTCAACCCCATCGACGAAAGAATTTCCTTGATCTCGTTCAGCGATTTGCGGCCGAAGTTCTTGGTCTTCAGCATCTCGGCCTCGGTCTTCTGCACCAGTTCGCCGATGGTCTGGATGTTGGCGTTCTTCAAGCAGTTGTAACTGCGCACCGAGAGTTCCAACTCCTCGACCGAGCGGTTCAGGTTTTCGTTCTTGATCTCCGGTTTGCGGTCTTCGGTAGAAGTGGAAGTCTCGATGTCCTCTTCGAAGTTGATGAAGATATTCATGTGGTCCTTCAGCAGCTTCGCCGCCAGGCCGATCGAATCCGCCGGGGTGATGGAGCCGTTGGTCCACACTTCGAGGGTCAGCTTGTCATAATCGGTGATCTGCCCCAAGCGCGCGGCTTCCACGGTGTAATTGCACTTGCGCACCGGGGAATGCACGGAATCGATGGGGATGAAACCGATGCCCAGATCTTCGTCAAAGTTCTTGTCGGCCGCAACGTAGCCGCGGCCGCGCTTGAGGCGCATCTCCATGTCAAGCTTGCCGCCTTCGCTGACAGTCGCGATGTAGACGTCTTTGTCGAGCACTTCCACGTCGGCGTCGGCTTCGATCATGCCGGAGGTGACCACGCCGGGCTGGTCGGCCCGCAGGTAGATGGCCTTGGGCGCATCGCCCGCCAGCTTGAACGGAATCTGTTTCAAGTTGAGGATGATGTCAGTCGCGTCCTCCACCACTCCGGGGATGGACTGAAATTCGTGCAGCACGCCTTCAATCTTGACTGCAGTTACCGCTGCTCCTTCGATCGAAGAGAGCATCACGCGCCGCAGGGCGTTGCCGATGGTGGTCCCGAAGCCGCGTTCAAACGGCTGGGCCCAGAAGATGCCGTACTTGTCAGTGAGGGTTGAAGTGTCGACGGCGAGACGTTTGGGTTTTTGAAATCCCTTCCAAAGCATTACGTTGTTTCTCCTTCGGCCGTTTGGCTCAGTCCTGACATCCCTGAACTGGTCCGAGTTCATTTCAGGTCAAGCGTCAGAGACAGGCTGATCTGGCTCGAATTAAAGGACCAGTCGTTGGTCGTCAGTCATCTGCCGTCAGGCAAACATTTTGCCGACGACTGACGACTATTTGCTGTACAACTCTACAATCAACTGCTCGTTCACCGGCAGGTTGATATCTTCGCGCTTGGGCAAAGCCAGAACCTTGCCTTTGTAATTATCGCGATCGATCTCCAGCCAGTTGGGTGCATTCTGGTGGCTGGCAAATTCCTTGGCCGGTTCCAGGATTGGCAGCTTCTTGCTGCCTTCGCGGATTGCGATCTCCTCGCCCACACTTACCTGGTACGAAGGAATGTTGACCTTGCGGCCATTCACCTGGATGTGACCGTGACGCACCAGTTGGCGCGCCTGGCGGCGGGACATTCCGAAACCAAGGCGGTAAACCACATTGTCCAGACGCCGCTCCAGTTGTTGCAGAAGCATTTCGCCGGTCACGCCCCGGGTGCGGGCCGCTTTCTCGAAATAGTTGCGGAACTGGCCTTCCTGGGTAAAGTAAATACGCTTGGCCTTCTGCTTTTCGCGCAACTGCAAGCCGTAGCCGACGATTTTGGCTTTGCGGTCCTTGCCGTGCTGGCCGGGGGCGAAGTTACGCTTCTCGATGGGACACTTATCGCTGAAGCACTTGGTGCCTTTGAGGAACAGCTTCATGCCCTCACGGCGGCAGAGACGACAGACGGGATCGGTATAACGTGCCAAGTTGTTTTCTCCTTAATTAGATGACCGGTTTACAGGTTTGGCTTCACCCTTCGTCCCGGACGAAAATCAGCTTCAGGTTCGCACAACCACAACTGAGAACTGGGAACCAGAAACTGGAAACTGGTTCTTACACTCTTCTCCGCTTCGGCGGACGACAACCGTTGTGCGGGATCGGCGTCGCATCTTTGATGTTGCGAACTTCGATTCCAGCGGCAGCCAAAGCACGAATCGCGGATTCACGTCCGGAACCCGGACCGCTTACCCGCACCTCAACGCTGCGCACACCGTGATCGCGCGCCATGTTGGCGGCGTTCTGGGCGGCCTGCTGAGCCGCAAAGGGCGTCCCTTTGCGCGATCCGCGAAAGCCCAGTGAACCGGAACTCTTCCACGCCAGAACATTCCCCGCCTGATCGGCGATGGTGACAATGGTGTTGTTGAACGAAGCCTGGATGTGGGCAATGCCGTGCGGAACATGCTTCCGCTCCTTCTTCTTGAAGGTCTTTTTCTTGCCCTTTTTATCCGGCGCTGCTGCTCCGGTCGTTCCTGCTGCCCCTGCTGCTGCTGGTTTTGCCATAGTTAGTCCAGTCGTCTGTCGTCAGTCTTCGGTCGTCAGCCAGTCTCTTCAGCGCCAGATTTTCCGGATGACTGAAGACCGACGACTGACGACTGCCTTTAAGTTTTTGCCGTCGCCTTCTTCTTCTGCGCCACCGTGCCCTTGCGAGGACCCTTGCGGGTGCGCGCGTTGGTGTGGGTCCGTTGTCCGCGGACGGGCAGGTTGCGGCGATGCCGATAGCCGCGATAGGAGCCGATTTCGATGAGCCGCTTGATGTTCATCGAAACTTCCTTGCGCAAATCGCCTTCCACCAGACCTTCGTTTTCGATCACCTGGCGGATGCGGTTGACTTCGTCCTCGCCCAGATCCTGAACCTTTTTCATCGGATCCACCTTGGCCGCGTCGAGAATGCGCGCCGCGCGGGGGTTGCCGATGCCGTAGATGTAGGTCAGCGCGATGTTCGCCCGCTTGTTGCGCGGAAGATCGACGCCTGCAATACGTGCCATAGTGCTCCCTTATCCCTGACGCTGCTTGTGCTTGGAATTAGTGCAGATCACCCGCACCACACCCTTGCGGTGGATGACCTTGCACTTGTCGCAAATTTTCTTTACCGATGCTCGTACTTTCATAAACCCAGCCTTCAGCCGTCAGCCCGCAGCCGTCAGCAACCCCGCGACGACAGAGCAGGCGGCGTTCATTTATAGCGGTACACGATGCGCCCGCGGTTCAGGTCGTAGGGCGAAAGCTCGACTGCAACCTTGTCGCCGGGCAGGATGCGAATGAAATTCTTGCGCATTTTCCCCGAGACGTGCGCCAGCACCTGGTGCTTGTTTTCCAGCTCCACACGGAACATGGCATTGGGCAGCGGTTCGACCACCGTCGCCATTACTTCAATCGCGTCCTCTTTGCTCATCGACTCCTTAAGAAAGCTGTCAGCTTTCAGCTATCAGCCTTCAGTAAAAACTGAGAGCTGATAGCTGACGGCTGAAAGCTGTTTTACTGCGTCAAAATCATCGGGCCATCTTTCATGACCGCGACACAATGCTCGAAGTGGGCGCTGTAGCTGCCGTCGGCAGTGACCGCGGTCCACTTGTCTTCCAGCACCCGCGTTCCCGGATGCCCCGAATTCACCATGGGCTCGATGGCCAACACCATGCCTTCACGTAACCGCGCCCCGTGTCCACGGGTGCCGTAGTTCGGCACCTGAGGTTCTTCGTGCAGGCGCGTTCCGATGCCGTGCCCTACAAATTCGCGGACTACGCTGAAGCCGTTGGCTTCCACGAACTCCTGTACCGACGCGCCTACATCGCCAACTGCATTGCCGATTCTGGCCGCCTCGATGCCCCGGTACAAAGACGCCTCGGTGACTTCGAGCAGCTTGGCCAGCTCCGGCGTGATCGATCCATCCACCGGGACCGTGATGGCAGCGTCGCCGTAGTAGCCGTCCAGCACCACGCCGCAATCGATGGAAACAATGTCGCCGGCTTTCAGCAGTCTCTTTTCCGAAGGAATGCCGTGCACGATTTCTTCGTTGATCGAAGTGCAAAGCACGCAGGGATAATCGTAGTACCCCTTGAAGGCGGGCTTCACGCCCAGGTCCTTAATCTTCTGTTCGGCGGCGCGCTCCAGATCCATGGTGGTCGCGCCCGGCACCACCAGGCCGCGGACGTGATTCAGCACCTCGCGGACGATGCCGCCGCTGCGCCGCATCTTCTCAATCTCCGCCGCCGATTTGCAGACAATCGCCATTTTCAACGCTTGCTTCCCAATCCTTTACCTCTCTAGCTCTTATCGGAGGCCACCGGCCGGTGGCTTTCGATCACCTGGAAAATCTGGTCGGTGACCTGGTTCACAGGCAGGTCGCCGTTCACCGACACCAACCGCCCCTTACGCGCGTAGTATTCGGCTACGGGCTTGGTCTGCAGTTCGTAGGCCTCCAGCCGGTCCCGGATGACGTCTTCACGGTCATCGTCGCGGGTCACCAGCGTAGAACCATCAACATCGCATCGATCAGCAACACGGGGTGGCTGGGAGTAGACGTTGTAGATCCGTCCACAGACGGGACAAGAGCGGCGTCCAGTAATCCGACGCAACAACTTATTATAGTCCACGTCAATTCGGATCACAATGGGCAGACACTTGCCGCGCTGCGGGTTGTCAAAGAACTCATGCTCCAAAAATGCATCCAGCCATCCGGCCTGGGCCGGATTGCGGGGAAAACCGTCCAGGATGAAACCGCGCTCACAATCGGCCTGGCGCAGGCGCTGCGCGACCATGTCGTACATCAGGTCGTCGGGCACGAACTCACCCCGCGCCATGAAGTCCTTGGCCGCCACCCCTAGAGGGGTGCCGCGCTGCACGTTTTCTCGCAGCAAGTCGCCCGTGGAGATCTGGGGAATGCGGTAACGCTCCACGATCTGCTTGGCCTGTGTCCCCTTACCCGCGCCCGGCGAGCCAAGCAGGATGACAGGTCCGATGCCGCGCGAGGTTCTCTCCGCCATCGAACTGGTCCTCCAGCCTCCCGATCCCAATTTCGTTTAACCAGCCCGACGAGCCCGACTTCAACCTCTACTTAACTCATCCGAACGCACTGCCCGGGTCCCGCTCCATCGCCCGGTCGCGCCCGCATCACTGGGACGCTCTTACTTAAGACCAGGTGCGGCGCCCGCGAATGCGTCCGCTGCGCGGCGTGAAGCCGTCGTAGTGCCGCATCACCAGCTGGGCCTCGATCTGGGTCACTGTGTCCATGGCCACCCCGACAACGATGAGCAGCGACGTCCCGCCAAAATAAAAGTTAACGTTCAAACCGTTCGTAATCCACGTGGGCAAGCGTTCGAAAAAAGCGCCGATTGGCCCGTAGAGATGGTTCAAGTGAATTCCCGTGATCATCCACTCCGGAATGAAGGAGATGATAATCAGATACAGGGCGCCCACCAACGTGATCCGGGTCAGGATCTCGTTGATGTGATCGGCAGTACGCTTGCCGGGACGAATGCCGGGAATGAAACCGCCATACTTCCGCATGTTGTCGGCAACCTCGTTGGGATTGAAGACAATCGAGACGTAGAAGTAGGCGAAAAAGATGATTCCTACCGCATAAAGAAACGTGTAAAGCGGTTCGCCCCATCCCAGGTTGCGGATCAACTCGCCAAAATAGCGGTTGGTGCGCAGGCTATAGCCGACCGTCTGGGGCAGGGTCAGGATCGACGACGCGAAAATCACGGGCATCACGCCCCCGGAATTTACCCGCAAGGGCAGGTGCGTGGATTGTCCGCCCATCACCTTGCGGCCGACCACGCGCTTGGCGTATTGCACCGGAATGCGGCGCTCGCAGCGTTCCACGTAAACGATGAAACCCACTACCAGCACCATCACGCCGATCAGCATGATCACGGCCGGCGCAGTAAAGGCGCCCCAGGCATCGGTGCGGATCTTGTCGAAAAGATCGATCACGCCGCGCGGCAGGCCCACCACGATGCCGGCGAAGATCAATAGCGACATGCCATTGCCCACGCCGCGCTCGGTGATCTGTTCGCCCAGCCACATGATGAAGGCGCTGCCTGTGGTCAGGGTCAGCATGGTCATCAGAATGAACTTAGGCCCGGGATGGACCACAAAATCTCCGCTTCGTTGCAGCTGCCAGGCGATGCCGAAGGACTGCACCGAAGCCAGGATCACGGTCAGATAGCGCGTCCACTGGGTGATCTTCTTGCGTCCCAGTTCACCTTCTTTCTGCAGCTTGGCCAGGGGCTCATAGACCACGGTCAGCAACTGCAGAATGATGGACGAAGTAATGTAGGGCATGATGCCCAGGGCGAAAATGGTCAACCGGCGAAGCTGGCCGCCGGAAAAAAGATCGACGAATCCGAGCAGGCTGCCCTTGTTCTGCTCGAAGAACTGCTGCAGCTTGTCCGCATTGACGCCCGGCGTGGGAATATGGCCGCCCAGGCGGTAGACCGCCAGCAAGCCCAGGGTGAACAGAATGCGCTTGCGCAGGTCGGGGATGCGAAAGACGTTGGCCAGTTTTTCCAGCATGGGCTACAACACCTCGAACTTGCCGCCGGCTTTGGTGATCTTTTCCTGGGCCGACTTGGAAAACTTGTGCGCAGACACGGTCAGCGCGATGGTCAGCTCGCCGTCGCCCAGCACCTTCAGCGGATGCTTGCTCTTGATCACACCCGCCTTGCGTAATACGTCCGGGGTGATGTTGGTCTCGCCCAGCGCCGCCAGCTTCTCCAGATTCACGATGTTGAATTCCTGGCGGAAGATGTTGGTGAAGCCGCGTTTCGGCATGCGGCGATGCAACGGCATCTGGCCGCCTTCAAAACCGCGCATCATGCGCGAGCCGCTGCGCGAACGCTGGCCTTTGTGCCCGCGGGTGGAGGTCTTGCCCATGCCCGAACCCATGCCGCGGCCGACGCGCTTCTTGTTCGCCGTCGCCTTCTTTGGTGCGCGAATATTGGAAAGATTCATAAGTCAGCTCTCAGCTCTCAGCCGTCAGCTAGAGCACCCAGGGTTCACTGAGGGCTGATAGCTGAAGGCTGACAGCTTCTTTAGTGCACAATCTCCACCAGATGCGGGACCTTGGCCACCATGCCGCGAATGGCCGGGTTGTCGGGCCGCTCGATCACCTGGTTCAGCCGGGTAAAGCCCAGACCCTTGACCACCAGCTTCTGTTTTACCGGGGCACAAATGGCGGAGCGCACCCATTTCAACTGGATCTTGGCGCCGCCGCCCGCATACGATTTCTTGGCCAATTTGTTGGGCATGATTACAGTTCCTCAGCCGTTTTACCGCGCATGGCGGCCACGTCACTCCGGTTCTTCAAATGTTTGAGCGCGTCGAACGTCGCCTTGATCACATTGTGCGGGTTGGTGGTACCGATGGACTTGGTCAGCACGTTCTGCACTCCCGCCGAGGTCATGACCGCGCGCACTGCGCCGCCTGCGATGACGCCGGTGCCTTCCGGAGCAGGCTTCAGCAGCACCCGGCCCGAGCCGAATCGTCCCAGCACCAGGTGCGGGATAGTGGTCTGCGTGAGGTTGACCCGCATCAAATTCTTTTTCGCCGACTCAATTCCCTTGCGGATAGCCTGAGGAACTTCCTTGGCCTTCCCCGAGCCGTAGCCGACGACGGCCGCGCTGGGATCTCCCACCACCACCAGGGCCGCGAAGGAAAGGTTCTTGCCGCCCTTGACGACTTTCGTGACGCGATTGATCGCGACCACCTGGTCTTTCAGCTGGTAAGAGTTCGCATCAAGCTTCTTAATCACAGTTGGCATTGATTCTCATTTCGAAAATTTGGCAATTGAGCAATTTAGTAATTGAGTAATTTAAAAATCACTCGCTTTTCAATTGCCCGATTTCTCAATTACCCAATTACTCAATTTGTTAAAACTGCAATCCGGCTTCACGGGCGGAGTCGGCCAGGGCCTTGACCCGTCCGTGATAAATGTAGCCGCCACGGTCGAACACAACTTTGCTGATTCCCTTGGCCTTGGCGCGCTCCGCGATGTTCTTGCCCACGGTCTTGGCCGCGGCCAGGTTGCCCCCAGTACGCTTCTCGCCCTTCTTGCCTTCGGCCGAGTTCGCGGACACCAGGGTCGCGCCCTGCAGGTCGTCGATCAACTGCACGTAAATGTGATTCAACGAGCGATACACGTTCAGCCGCGGCCGCTCGGCGGTGCCGAGAATCTTCTTGCGGATGCGTTCATGAACGTGCCGCCGGTTCTGGTTCTTCGATGTTTGCGTAAGCATTGTTTTCAGTCCTCAGTCGTCAGTCGTCAGTCTTCAGCCAAGCCACTCTGTGCTGAAGCCTGATTTCCCCGGACGACTCTTTACCTCAATCACCAGCTCAATCCTAATCGTCCGCTGCCTGGCTGACGACTGAAGATCGACGACTGGCGACTATTTTGCCCCTGTCTTTCCCACCTTCTTCTTCAAGCGCTCGCCCACATAGCGAACGCCCTTGTTCTTGTACGGATCGGGCGGCCGCAGGCTGCGCATTTCGGCGGCCACCTGGCCTACTTTTTGACGATCGATGCCGGTCACGCTCAACTTGGTCTGCTTGGGGTCAACCGTCGCTTCAATTCCGATTGGCAACGGGTATTCGATCGGGTGCGAGTATCCCAGGCTGAATACCACGGTGGTCTTTCCCTTCAACTCGGCCCGATATCCGATGCCGACAATTTCCAGTTCCCGGGTCCAACCCTTGGTGACGCCTTCGACCGCGTTGTTGACCAGGGCGCGGGCCAGTCCGTGGACCGCCGCCTGCGAGTCGTTCTCGCGAATGGCCACCAGGTTGCCGTCCTGCTGCTCCACCCGAATCCCTCGCGGAAGTTGGGTATCCAGCTTGCCTTTGGGGCCCTGCACGGCCACTACATTGCCTTCAATCTTCACCGCTACACCCTTGGGGAGCGGAATCGGTTTTCTTCCAATTCTTGACATAAGATCAGCTCTTAGCCTTTAGCTGTTAGCTCTTAGCTTCGTACCCATCGCTCTGCACCCTTCAGTCTTTGGCCAAAAGCTAAAGGCTAAGAGCTAAGAGCCCGGTTTTCTACCAAATCTCGCACAGCACTTCGCCGCCTACGCCTTGCTTGCGCGCCTGGCGTCCGGTCATGACCCCGCGGGGGGTAGTCAGGATGTTGATGCCCAGGCCGCCCAGCACGCGCGGAATCTCGCTGCGCCGCACATAGACCCGGCAACCCGGACGGGAGACGCGCTCCACGTTCGAGATCGCGGCTTCGTTGTTGTTGCCATACTTCAGATAGATACGCAGGACCTTGTGGCCTTCCTCTTCTGCGGGCTTGAAATTGGAGATGTAGCCTTCCTCTTTGAGGATGCGGGCAATCTCCAGCTTCAGCTTGGAAGCGGGAACATCTACCTTCTGATGGCGGGCGCGAATCGCGTTGCGAATGCGCGCCAGCATGTCTGCGACCGGATCGGTCAACCTCATCGTTTGCTTCTCCTCCGCCGCCCGTTTGCTTCGGCCGTGTTTCCCTGGCACCGAAGAACCCGCGACGACGATTTCACCCAAACTTGGGTGCCCCAGACTTGGGTGCCCCACCGTTGCGCTTTTGCAAGGGTGGGAGATTCACTACCAGGACGACTTCGCCACCCCAGGAATTTCTCCCCGCAAGGCCAGACCGCGGAAACACAAGCGGCAGATCCCGAACTTGCGCAAATAAGCGCGCGGGCGTCCACACAGCTTGCAGCGGTTATGCCGGCGCGAGGAAAACTTGGGCTTCGGTTGTTGTTTGCCGCGCGCCTTATCGAACGTCTCCTGAATCTTCGCGTCCTTGACTCGTTTTGCTGTAGTCAATTTACTTTTAGCTCCTAGCCGCTGGCTTCTCGCTATCCGCTTTCCGCCGTCAGCTCTCAGTTAAGACTTTTGCACCGCTTGCATCACTTCGATCACTTCCATCACTTCGATGCTAGGGACGGAAGGGCATGCCCAGATGCTTCAACAACACTCGTGCCTGATCGTCGTTCCCCGCCGTGGTCACGATGGTGACGTTCATCCCTTTGGTCTTGTCCACCCGGGAATAGTCGATCTCGGGAAAGATCAGCTGGTCGTGCAAACCCAGCGTGTAATTCCCGCGTCCGTCGAACGACTTGGTCGAAACACCCTTGAAGTCGCGCACCCGGGGCAGCGCCACGTTCACCAGCCGGTCCAAAAACTCCCACATGCGGTCGCCGCGCAGCGTAACCATGGCGCCGATGGCCTGCCCTTCACGCACCTTGAAGGCCGCAATCGACTTCTTGGCCTTGGTCGTCACCGGCTTCTGGCCTGTGATCTGGCCCAGTTCGTTGACTGCGGGATCGAGGATTTTCGCGTTCTGGGTGGCTTCACCCACGCCCATGTTGACCACGATCTTGTGCACATGGGGCACCGCCATCGGGTTCTTCAGGTCGAATTCCTTCATCAACGCGGGCGCAACTTCAGCCTTGAACCGGCTTTTAAGCCGCGGCGTTTCCTTGGCGCTGTGGTGCGCCTGCGCGGGCTTCGCCTCCTGCTGCTGCTTCTCGCCCTGCCTGTCTTTTTTCTCTTTAGCCATTGCTTGCGTTACCTCAAATTTAGTAATCGTGGAATTGAGTAATCTGGCAATCGGAAAACCAAACCTTGCTCGTCCAATTACTCACTTTCTCAATTGCACAATTACTCAATTCCTACTTATCCAGCGTGGCGCCGCACTTGCGGCACACTCGCACTTTGCGCTCGCCCTGGAACTCGTGCCCGATGCGCACCGGGCGCTTGCAGCTGGTGCACATCAAGGCCACGTTGGAGATCGCGATGCGGCTCTCCTGCTCGGCGATTCCGCCCTTCACGTTGCGCTGCGGATTGGGACGAACGTGCTTCTTGACCAGCATCACGTGCTCGACCAGGATCTTGGCATCGTTGGGGAAAACCCGCAGCACGCGGCCTTCTTTTCCCTTATCGCGGCCGGTGATCACTTTCACCGTATCGTTGCGGCGAAGATCGACGCGTTGGTGTTCCGTCGCTACTGTCTTCATAATCGAACCCTTAACAGAATTTAGTAATCGGGTAATTTGGGAATTTCGTAATTGAAAACCTGTTCCCCACCCAGGGAGCAGGATTCAATTACCAAATTACACAATTACTAAATTCCCCAATTACTCAATGCTTTACAAAACTTCCGGCGCCAGGGACACAATCTTCAAAAACTTCTTCTCGCGCAGTTCGCGGGCCACCGGACCGAAGACCCGGGTGCCCACCGGCTCACCGGCATCGTTGATCAGCACCGCGGCATTCTGATCGAAGCGGATGTAGGTGCCGTCACGGCGCCGGTGCTCTTTGCGGGTGCGCACGATCACCGCCTTGACCACCGTTCCCTTCTTGGTCTGGCCTTCCGGAGCCGCTTCTTTCACGCTGGCGGTGATGACATCGCCCAGTCCCGCGCTCAGACCGGTCGAACCGCCGAGCGGCAGAATCATCTGCAGCTTGCGGGCGCCGGAGTTGTCGGCAACTTCGAGCATCGATCTCATCATCACGGCCATAATCTTGATCCCCCTCGGCGTTCCAAATCAGCGTTTCCGCCCACCTTCCGCCCGGCTAGCTGGCTTCCGCGATCGTGGTTTCCGGCAACAACGCGGCCCGGCGGACGACTTCCTTCAGGCGCCAGCGCTTCAGCTTGGACAGAGGACGCGTCTCTTCCAGCCGCACCACGTCGCCCACATGAGCCACATTCTTCTCGTCGTGGGCATAAAATTTCTTGGCTTTTGAGACCACGCGTTTGTAGAAGGGGTGCGTCTTCTTGCGCACCACCTGCACCACGATGGTCTTGTGCATGCGGCTGGAGACCACTTCGCCGACCACTTCCTTGCGCCGTCCCGCCGCCTGCTGCACTGCCGCTCCGGGTTGTGGGTTGGTTTCGGGCATGTTACTTCTTCTCCGTTCCGCCGGCCGAGGCCAGTTCGCGCTCGCGGGCGATGGTTTTCACCCGCGCGATGTCTTTACGAAGACCGCGAATTTTCTTCAGGCTCTCGGTCTGCCCCATGTTGAGCTGGAACTTAAGCTTGAACAGCTGGTCGCTCAACTCGTGCTCCTGCTGGCGAAGTTCTTCGGCGGTCAAGTTACGTACTTTTTCGGATTTCATAGTCAGTTCTCAGTTTCTGCTTCGCAGTTCCTGGTTCGCGGTTTTTAGTGCGCACCCTCGCGCTTCACAAACACCGTGCGCAGCGGCAGTTTGTGCGAGGCCAGACGCATGGCCTCGGTCGCGTCCTGCTGCGTGACCCCTTCCATTTCGAACAGGATCTTGCCCGGCCGCACTACCGCCACCCAGTGGTCGGGCGCGCCCTTGCCTTTGCCCATACGGGTTTCCGCCGGCTTCTTGGTCACGGGCTTGTCCGGGAACAGGCGAATCTGAATTTTGCCGCCGCGCTTCACAAAGCGGGTCATGGCCACGCGCGCCGCTTCAATCTGGCGATCGGTAATCCAGCCCGGTTCCAGCACCTTCAGCCCGAAATCGCCGAACGCCAACTGGCTTCCGCGCCAGGCTTTCCCGGTCATGCGCCCGCGCTGCTGCTTGCGGTACTTCACTTTCTTCGGCATCAACATAGAATCAGCTCGTAGCTTCCAGCTCTTACGCTTCCAGCCAAACCTCTTAGAACGCGCCTGCCTGCTGCGGTTCGCGTTTCTTGGCCGGCAAAATCTCGCCCTTGTAGACCCAGCACTTCACCCCGATCACGCCATAGGTGGTGCGGGCTTCGGTAAAACCGTAGTCGATGTCGGCCCGCAGGGTGTGCAGCGGCAGGCGGCCCTGCAGATACCATTCCGAACGCGCGATTTCGTTGCCGTTCAGGCGTCCGCTGACCCGGACTTTGATCCCTTTGCAGCCGAAGCGCAGCGCCGAGTCTACCGCTTTGCGCATGGCGCGGCGGAAGCCCACCCGCTTTTCCAGTTGCAGGGCGATCGACTCCGACACCAATTGCGCGTCCAGTTCGGGCTTGTGCACTTCCTGAATATCGATGTAGACCTCGCGGCCGTTCATGCGCTTCTGCACTTCCTGTTTCAGCTTGTCGATTTCCGCGCCCTTGCGCCCGATGATGATGCCGGGCCGCGCCGTCTTGATAATCACCCGCAGCTTGTTGCCCGGACGCTCGATCTCAATCGAGCTCACGCCCGCCGACTTGAGCTTGTCCTTCAGCTCATTTCTCAGCTTGACGTCTTCGAGCAACTGCTTGTCGTAATCGCGCTCCGCAAACCACCGCGACTTCCAAGGCTTGGTGTAGCCCAGGCGAAAACCGTAGGGATGAACTTTTTGTCCCATTATCTGGCTCCTACTTTCTTCTTGCCCGCCGAAGCTTTGCTTTTAGCTCTCACTTTGGCCCGGGCGGGAGTCTTCGTTTTTGCGGCTGCCGTTTCTTCGCCGAGCACAGTCGCGAGCGATTCTCCAGTCTTTCCCCGCTCCGCCAGCACGATCTCGATGTGCGCGATGCGCCGCACGTAGCGAAACGCCCGGCCCATGGGCGCGGGACGGATGCGCTTCATGCGCGGCCCGTCGTTGGCCACGGCATCCTTCACGTACAGCTTGTCCACATCGACGTCGATGCCCTTCTCGCTGCTCAGGTAGTTGGCATTCTCCAGCGCCGAGCGCAGCAGCTTCTCCACCGTGGCTGCCACCCGCTTCTTGGTGAAGATCAGGGTGTTCAGCGCATCTTCTACCTTGCGGCCTTTGATCAAATCCAGCACCAGGCGCGCCTTTTGCGGCGAGACCCGGGTGAAGCGGACTTGAGCTCGAAATTCCATCTTTGTCTCCTTGAGGCCCCGTCTCCCTTTACGCCTTAGGCGCCGCCGGCGCGGCCGGAGCCGCTCCCGCGGCCGGAGTAATCGCTCCCGGACCACCGGGTACCCCCGCCGGACGGGCCGCAGTTTCCGTGGCCGCCCGCATCGAGTGACCCTTGAACTGGCGGGTGAAACTGAATTCACCCAGCTTGTGGCCCACCATATTTTCCGTGATGTACACCGGAATAAACTTCTTGCCGTTATGTACGGCGATGGTGTGGCCCACCATTTCCGGAATGATGGTCGAGCGCCGCGACCAGGTGCGCAGCACCTTTTTTTCGTTGCGCGAGTTCATGCCGTCCACCCGCGCCTGCAGGTAGCCATCGACGAACGGGCCCTTCTTGGTTGAACGTGCCATAAAGTCAGCTTCTAGCTGTTAGCTCCTAGCTCTTAGCTAAATCCAAAACCCTTGTCCCTCAATCTCCAGCTCTTGTCATTCCGAACCGCTTCAGCGGTGAGGAATCTGCTCTTGCCGACGACTGACGTCTGACGACCGCTTTACTTCTTGCCTCTTCGGTTCACGATGAACGCGTCCGTGCGCTTATTGTTGCGCGTCTTGTAGCCCCGTGTCGGCTGGCCCCAGGGCGTGACCGGATGCCGGCCGCCGGAAGTCTTGCCTTCACCACCACCATGCGGATGGTCGACCGGGTTCATGGAGACACCGCGGTTGACCGGACGGCGACCCAGCCAGCGCATGCGCCCAGCTTTGCCGATGGTGATATTTTCATGGTCCAGGTTCCCTACCTGGCCAATCGTGGCCATGCAATCCTGCGATACCTTGCGGGTCTCGCCCGAAGGCAGCTTCACCAGTGCATACTCGCCTTCCTTGGCCACCAACTGCGCCGAACCCCCAGCCGAGCGCACCATCTGCGCGCCCTTACCCGGCTTCAACTCGATGTTGTGGATGGTCGTGCCCGGCGGAATATTCTTCAACGGCAGTGCGTTGCCCACCAGAATATCCGCCTCCGGACCGCTGACCAGCTTCTGACCCACCTTCAGCCCATCGGGCTGCAAAATGTAGCGTTTCTCGCCGTCGGCATAGCTAAGCAGCGCGATGCGCGCCGAACGGTTGGGATCGTATTCGATCGAGGCCACGGTCGCCGGAATGCCGTTCTTGTCGCGCTTGAAATCAATCAGGCGCAGTTTGCGCTTGTGCCCGCCGCCGCGATGCCACATGGTGGTGTCGCCACTGTTGCGGCGTCCGCCGCTCCGCTGCTTGGGCTCCACCAGCGGCTTATGCGGATGCCGGGTCGTAATATCGTCGTTGACCAGCGTGGTCCGGTAGCGCAACGTTTGCGTGGTCGGTCTGTAGGTCTTGATTGGCATAAAAATCAGCTCTTAGTCGTCGGTCGTCAGTCTTCAGCAAAACCCCTAGTCGCGGCGGCCTTGCTGACGACTGAAGACCGACGACTGACGACTATAGGTTCTGCGCGTACTCCGGCATCTTTTCGCCCGACTTCAGGCGCACGAACGCTTTTTTCCAGTCGGGACGGTAGCCGGCGAATTTCCCCCGTCGGCGCTCTTTGCCGGGATAAAGCGCGGTACGCACCGAGTGCACCTTTACCTTGAAAATCGACTGCACCGCTTCCCGGATCTCGGTCTTGGTCGCGGCCTTGGCCACCTGGAACACCAGCGTGTTCTGGTTTTCCTTGATGGCCAAACCTTTTTCGGTAATCACTGGACGCCGAATGATCTGATATGCGGATTTCATCAGGCGACCTCCGCCGCTTTTTCATGACGCGTCCGTCTTCGGGGCGATCCCGACGCTTTCTTGACTCTTTCTTTCGCGCCATCTTTGTCGGCCGCTTTGTGCTGCCGCTTCGAGGCCGCGTTCTTCAGCGAGACCTGAAGCGCTTCAATGGCTGGCTGCGAAAAGATTGCCCGGTCGTAGCGGAGCAGATGGTAGGGATGGACCTCGTTGCCGTGGACCAGCTCGACACCCTCAAGATTGCGCGAGCCCAAAGTGAGGTTGCGATTGCCGTGGCGCGGCACTTCGACCAGCAGGGCTGTAGTCTCTACTTTCAACGCGTCCAGAGCCTGGCGGAACGGCTTGGTCTTGGGCTCCTTCACGTCAAATGCATTGACCACGATCAGCTTGCCGTCGGCGAACTTCGAGGCCAGCGCCGAACGCAGCGCCCCCATCAGCTTCTTCCGCGGAAAGGCGTAGTCATAAGAGCGAGGTTGCGGTCCGTGCACCGTGCCGCCATGCCGCCACAAAGGCGAACGGATGGAGCCAACGCGGGCGCGTCCCGTGCCCTTCTGCTTCCAAAGTTTTTTCCCGGCGCCGGAGACCAGTTTCTTGTTCTTGGTGGCGTGAGTGCCGGCGCGGTGCGCGGCGCGGTAGTGCTTCACCGCTTCCCACAGCAGGTCTTCGTTGACCGCGCCAAACACCTCATCGGCGAGATCGAGCGTCCCGACCCTCTCCCCGCTCAGATTATGAATATCGATAGTTGCCATATGCTTTCCGATTTGCCTCGGCCGACGACTGAAGCCTGACGACCGACGACTGCTTTTAAGCCTTCTTCGCCGCCCGCTTGGCCGCTTTCAATGGATCGACCGTGGCCGCGCCGCCAAATCCGCGCCGTTCTCGGGGCGGCTTCTTGGCTTTGGTGATCACCAGATACCCACCGTTCGGACCGGGGACGCTGCCTTCGACCACCAGCAGGTTTTCGTCTTTGTCTACACCGAGCACGCGCAAATTGCGCTGGGTCACTCGATCCACGCCCATGTGTCCTGACATGCGCATGCCCTTGAACACGCGTGACGGGAACGCGGAGGAGCCGATCGAACCCGTGATCTGAAACATCGAGCCATGTGACTTGGGACCGCCGGCGAAGTGATGCCGCCGGACCACGCCCGCAAAACCACGTCCCTTGCTGATGCCGACGATGTCCACAAACTTCTCGCCTTCAAAAATGTCGACCAGCACTCTGTCTCCGGCCTTCACCGCGGCGGCTTCTTCCGCCTTTTCGACTTCAATCGGCACTTCGCGCAGGAATTTCACCGGGGGCAGGTTGTGCTTTCCCAGATGACCCTTCATGGGCTGGGTCAGGCGCGACTCTTTCATGAACTCGACCAGACCGATCTGGGCCGCGTCATAGCCGTCGCGGGTCTGGGTCTTGTGTTGCGTAATCACGCAGGGCCCGGCCTGCAGAACGGTCGCCGGATGCACGTCGCCCTTATCGTCGAAGAGCTGCGTCATTCCCACCTTCTTGCCCAGAATTCCGGTTACTTTTGCCATTTCAATTCTTCTCCGCTAGCTGAATCAGCTCGAGCTGACAGCTGAAAGCTGACGGCTATTTGTGTTCCTTGCCAAAGGCCTTGATCTCGACGTCTACGCCGGCGGGCAAGTCCAGTTTCATCAGTGCATCCACGGTTTGCTGCGTGGGCTCGAGAATATCGAGCAAACGCTTGTGGGTGCGGATCTCAAACTGCTCCCGCGACTTCTTGTCCACGTGCGGAGACCGCAGCACGCAGTATTTATTCTTCATCGTGGGCAAAGGAATCGGGCCAGCGATTTGCGCGCCGGTGCGCCGAGCCGTGTCGACAATCTCACCCGTGGACTGGTCCAGGATGCGATAGTCGTACGCCTTCAGCCGGATGCGAATTCTTTCTTTTCCAATCACGTTGCACTCTCTAGTCTCTCCCGGCTCGCCGGGAGGAAAGAACTGGCGGCTGGTTGCAAGCCGCTGAAATCAGCTTCTAGCTCTCTGAGAACTGAGAACCAGCAACTGATTACTGGGTTTCAATTCGTTTCCGCACGATGGAGGCCGGGCGTCCCCGTCCGGCGGGACGGGCGAGACGCCCGTCCTCCATCCCTCACTACTGAATAATCTCGCTGATCGTTCCTGCGCCCACCGTGTGCCCGCCTTCGCGGATGGCGAAGCGCAAACCCTTTTCCATCGCCACCGGCGTGATCAGTTCAATCACCAGCTGCACGTTGTCGCCCGGCATCACCATCTCGGTGGCCGCCGGCAACTCTGCTACTCCGGTCACATCCG